>ERZ869909.27-NODE-27-length-207402-cov-10.275664_pt1 | contig 207402 bp, 187 predicted proteins | sample MGYA00520892_ERZ869909 | MGnify/ENA primary metagenome ERZ869909 (study PRJEB32215, sample SAMEA104723947) | bioreactor metagenome | biome: bioreactor; feature: anaerobic bioreactor; material: water | place: China | collected 2015-03-12 ... | reverse complement strand
AGCAGTCGGGCAACGGCCGTGACAAGTCGCTGCATGCGTTCGACAAGTACACCGAACTCAAGGCCACCTGGATCAAGCTGTAGGCCAGCGCATACGGAGCGTCGGCGGCAATGGATTGGAGAACCTACAGCATCGTCACTGCGGCGGTAGTGATTGTCGGGCTGGCGCTCGGCATCACTCTGCCGCTGGTCTCGCTGCGCCTCGATCAATGGGGCTATGACACCTTCGCCATTGGGGTCATGGCCAGCATGCCGGCGATCGGGGTGCTGCTGGGCGCGCGGCTCACCGGGCGGCTGGCCGGGCTATTCGGCAGCGAGCGGCTGTTACGCCTGGTGATGCTGTGCAGCGCTGTTTCGGTGGCGTTGCTGGCAGTGCTGCCGAGCTATCCGTTGTGGCTGCTGTTACGTCTGCTGCTGGGGATGTCGTTGACCATCACCTTCGTGATCGGCGAAAGCTGGATCAACCAGTTGGTCCCGGATCGGCTGCGGGGCCGGCTGGTGGCGGTCTACGGCAGTGGCTTCGCCATCAGCCAACTATGCGGGCCGCTGCTGCTCGGGCTGATCGGTACCAGCGCTGATACCGGCTTCTGGCTGGCCACCAGTCTGTTGCTGCTGGGTCTGTTTCTGTTGCTGTGGGTCGCCGGCGCCCCCAAGGTCGATGCCAACAACGCCTCCGGGCGCGGACTCACGGGTTTTATCCGCACCTTGCCGGCCGTGGCCTGGGCGGTGATGCTGTTCGCCGCCTTCGAAGCCATGACCCTGACCCTGCTGCCGATCTATCTGGTACGCGAGGGTTTCAGCCAGCAACTGGCGCTGATCATGATCAGTGTGGTGGTGATTGGTGATGCCCTGCTGCAGGTACCGATCGGCTGGCTAGCCGACAAAATCTCCCGCACGAGCCTGTTCCGTGGTTGCGGCGTGGTACTGCTGGCCAGCAGTCTGGCGATGCCGCTGGTTTTGCACAGTCCGCTGATCTGGCCGGTGTTGGTGCTCTACGGCGCCAGTGCCGGGGGACTGTATACCCTGTCACTGATTCTGGTGGGTCAGCGCTACCGTGACGACGCGCTGGTCCGCACCAACGCCCATATCGCTCTGCTTTGGGGGATTGGCTGCCTGCTCGGCCCGGCCTCCACCGGGGCTGCCAGCCAATGGCTGAGCAGCCACGCCCTGCCGATGCTGATGGCAGCCGGCGCGCTGGTGTTCATCTATCTGGCCTGGCAGCGCGGCGCCTTTACCGCCGTGGCGGTAGAGCCCATCGACCAGCCGAGTTAGGGTCTGTAGACCCTAACCACCCAGTTGGCGAGTCAGTTCGGCGGCGCCCACAACCTGACAGCCCCGGGCATTCTGCCCGGCCCATAAAGGTGAAAAATCTCCCGAGCCGGCCTGTTCGGCGGCCGCCCGCAGCGGTGCGACGGCACCGGTGGCCAACGGGAAGGCCGGGGCCAGCGGGCTGATCGGCCCCAGCTCGCGCATCAGTCGATTGACCATGCCTCGGGCCGGCCGACCACTGAACAGATTGGTCAGAGCCGTATGCTCGATGGCATCGGACTGCAGGGCCGCCCGGTGCACGGCGCTGGTTCTGGCCTCCGGGCACAGCAGGTAAGCGGTGCCAAGCTGCGCCGCACTGGCTCCCAGCGCCAGCACCGCCTGCACCCCAGCCGCATCAGCGATCCCGCCGGCGGCCACCACTGGTACGCTGACCGCCGCCAGAATCTGTGGCAGCAGCGCCAGTGTGCCAACCTGCGTCGTTAGGTCCGTGCTCAAAAACATGCCGCGATGACCGCCTGCCTCCAGTCCTTGAGCAATGATCACATCCGCGCCATGGGCCTCCAGCCAGCGGGCTTCGGCAACGGTCGTAGCCGAGGACATCACAACCGCCCCCAAGGCCTTGACCCCGGCCAGCAGTGCGGCCTCCGGCAGACCGAAGTGAAAGCTCACCACCAGCGGCCGATACTCGGCCAGCAGTGCCAGCGCCTCGGCATCAAACGGACGCCGCCCCGGACCGGCCGGGATGCTGCCGGGGTCGATGGCGAATTCCCGGTAGTAGGGTGCCAACGCCTGACGCCAGGCCGCTTCACGCGCGGCGTCCGGGGTTGGTGGCGTATGGCAGAAGAAGTTCACATTCCACGGCCCGCTGGCCTCGCGGCTCAGACGTTGCAGTTCGGCGCGTAGCGCTTCGGGCCCAAGCATCGCCGCGGGGATCGAACCCAATCCGCCAGCGCTACAGACCGCCAGCGCCAGCTCACTGTCCTGGGAGCCGGCCATGGGCGCCTGGATGATCGGCAGGTCGATATCGAAGGGCAGGGGACGGGACATTGCGGCGCTCTCCATGGCGGGTTGGGGGCTACAGGGTAGCAGAGTTCCAAGGATTGATCCTGAGCGCCGGATTGGCGACACTCTGGTCTTTCATCTGGAGTCTTTCCATGCTCATGCTGTTAGCCTCGGCCTTTATTCTGGGCCTGATCTTCAACGCTGCACCCGGCGCGGTGTTCGCCGAAACCGTGCGCCAGGGTGTGCGTGGCGGCTTTCGTCCGGCCCTGGATGTGCAGCTTGGCTCTTTGGTTGGCGATGCGCTGTGGGCCATTCTCGGGCTGCTCGGGATTGGCCTGCTGCTTCAGATCGACTGGCTGCGCTGGCCGGTCGGCATCGCCGGCGCGCTGTACCTGTTGTGGCTGGCGCGTGATTCCTGGAAGAGTGCCAGCCAGGAGTTCGCCGTTACGGCTCAGGCACCGGTATCGCGCCGTTCGGCGCTACGCTCGGGAATGCTGCTGTCGCTGACCAATCCACAGAACATTGCCTATTGGGCCGCCATGGGCAGCGCCATGGGAGCCGTTGGCATCAGTGAACCGAGCGCCAGCGACTACGCCCTGTTCTTCGCCGGCTTCATGCTCTCGTCGGTGCTTTGGTGCTTCGTCTGCGCGGCCATTGTTGACCGACTGTTCCGCAAGGCTGGCCTGCACTGGGCCAAGGCCACCTACAAGCTGTGCGCGATTGCCTTTCTGCTCCTGGCGCTGGGCTCGGTGCGCGATTTGCTGAGCCCTGCCAGCTCTGCAGCGACAGCTCCGGCAACTGTAATCGAAGGCCCGCTGGACTGTGCCCCGGCGCAGCCCTGCTGAGCTGGGTGATGAGCGAGTTCTGGCGCGATCCGGCACTGCCCTTTGTCGAAAGTCGTCGGGCCAGCCACAGCCGGGCCTGTTACCGGCCACACAGCCACCCGACCCTGTCGATCGGCGTAGTCGATGCCGGCCATAGCCGTTTTCAGTGCGCCGCGGTGCAGGCGCCGCTGGCACCCGGCAGTCTGGCCAGCGTACCAGCCGGGCTGGTGCATGCCTGCAATCCGTTACCGGACGCCAGCTGGAGCTACCAGATGCTGCACCTGGAGCAGGACTGGGTGGCGGCGCTACTGGCCGAAATAGCCCCACACCTGGCCGTGCCCGGGCAAGCCTTTATCAGCCATAGCCCGGCTGCCTACCAGGCGTTCTGTCAGCTCAATCAGGTACTGTTCTCCGACAGCGGGCACAGCGACAAGGAGGCGGCACTGATCGAATTCATCGGTCAGCGTCTGTGGTGTGCTGGTCAGCCGCTGGGCCGCCTTCCCGAGCCCAGCGCATCACTGCAAGCGCTCAAGGCTCGCCTGCTCGACCCATGGAGCGCCACGCCGAGCCTGACCGAGCTGGCAGCATCGCAGGGTTTGAGCCGCTATCAATTGATCCGCCTGTTCCGTCGCGACACCGGTCTGACTCCGCATGCCTGGCTGCTTGACCAGCGCGTGCAGCAGGCTCGCCAGCGCCTGAGCCAGGGCGCTGACCTGGCCGGTCTGGCCCAGGAGCTGGGCTTCGCCGACCAGGGGCATTTCCAGCGGGTGTTCAAGGCCCACGTGGCGGCCACCCCCGGACACTATCGCCGCGCCTGAGCAACGGCTCAGGCTCAGCGCACTTTTATTCAATACCCCGTTAGCCATCGCCTCCAGACTGGCCGCTCAGACCGTCTGGAGTATGCGACATGTTGCAACAGTTTCTATTGGTGGCCGGCGCCCACTTTCTCGCCCTGCTTAGCCCGGGCCCGGATTTTTTCCTGATTCTGCGTTATGCCATCGCTCAGGGCCGTGCCCAGGCAGCACTGGCCTGCCTCGGCATAACCCTGGCCAATGCGCTCTATATCCTGCTGGCCTGGTGGGGCCTGATGGCCCTGAACAGCCAGGCCACCCTGTTTCTGAGCCTGCAGTGGGCCGGCTGCGGCTTTTTGCTGTACATGGGCTGGCAGTTCATTCGCCATGCCGGCCGCCGACAACTGCTCGGCGAAACAGACGCAGCGCGCACTGCACCGGTCGGAGCGCTACTGGCCGGTCTCGGTTCGGGGCTGCTGAACCCCAAGAATGGTCTGTTCTACGCCAGCCTGTTCGCGGTACTCGCCAGCCAGGGTGTCGGCTGGACAGTACAGGGGCTCTACGGTCTGTGGATGGCGTTGGTGGTACTGGGCTGGGATCTGCTGGTGGTCTGGCTGGCCAGCCAGCCGGCGCTGATGCGGCGGTTCGGCCAGCAACTGGTGCATATCGAGCGGCTGGCCGGGGTCATGCTGCTCCTGTTGGCGCTGGCAATCATCGCGTCCCTGCGGCCCATCTGAGCCGCAGGACGCTCGCCCGTTTAGCCGGGACGACTACGGAATACCAGCCCCAGTCCAAGCAAGATGGCACCCATGCCCAGCAGACTGAGTGGCGCCAGACGATTGCCGAACACCAGGTAGTCGAGCACTGCGGTGCCCCCCGGAACCAGATAGAACAGGCTGGTAACATTGACCAGGTTGCCGGCACGAATCAGCCGGTACAGCAGCAGGGTGGCCAGCACCGAGATGCCCACCCCCATGTACAGCAGCGGAATCAGCAATGCCCACTCGAAACTAATCCGCAGCGGCTGCCACGGCGCCAGCAGCAGGCAACAGAGCAGACCCAGCGCGTACTGCAGCGGCAATACATCCAGCGGGGCCTGCTCAATGCCTTTCTGGACAATAGCTCCCCAGGTCATGCACACCAGCGCCGCCAGAGCAAAGCCGATGCCGGACGGACTGAAACGGGCTGCCAGCAAGCTGTCCAGCACTACCGTTGCCAACCCAGCCAGCGCCAGCAGCAAGCCAAGCCAGCGCCACAAGGTGGCACGCCGCTCCAGCAGCATCAGGGTCAGAATCGGCTGCACACCCAGCAGGGTAGCCAGCACTCCGGGGGTCAGCCCATGCTCCAGCGACAGCAGGTAACAAATGGTATAGCCACCAATCATCAACAACCCGGTAACGCCGACTCGCCATCTGCTGCCAGGTTGCGGCAACCAGCGCCGTCGCCAGGCAGCCAAAACCGCCAGCAAGCCGCAGGCCAGAGCAAAGCGCAGTAACAAAAAGGCAAAGGCTGAGGTGTAATGCAGGCCCCAGGTAGAGAAAATCGCGCCGCCGCTCCACAGCAACACGAATAATGCAGTCGGGCCAATCGCGGCCCATCGAATGTTCAACATGACGTTTACCTGTCAGACACAGGTCGCCGCGCACCGAACGGGCAGCAGCAGGCCGCGCCGAACAGAGCCGGAGACACACAAGTGTTAGGGGAAAATCAGGCCAGGTAGTGCGCGACGACCTGATCGGCGACCACCGCAGGAGGCGGTGATACAGCAGCGATCAGGGCAACTACCGACGGTACGCAGACCGGCCCGACACCAATGCTGGTGGCGCCAGGGGGCGGAGTAGCTGTACGTACCTTGAACGTCATGGTCAAAAACTCAATCGGTTGAACAGATTCCTTGCGGACAGGCATTACCTTACACCGGTCATGCCTGTCCGCCAAGCAGGTTCGCTCAAAACCCCTCAAGCACGATCTTGCCACGGGCCTGGTGGCTTTCCAGCAGGCGGTGGGCTCGCATCAGATTGGCGGCATTGATGTTGCCGTAGTGCTCGCCCAAAGTGGTACGCAGGGTACCTTGCTCGATCAGCCCGGCAACCCGGCTCAGCAGTCGGCCCTGCTCGGCCATGTCCGGTGTCTGGTGCAGGCTGCGGGTATACATGAACTCCCAGTGCAGCGACAGGCTCTTGGGTTTGAGCTTGAGGATGTCGAGGCTGTCGAAGTCGTCGATCAGGCCGAGCTTGCCCTGCGGTGCCAGACATTCGACATACTGATCGAAGTGCTCACTGGTATGGGTCAGCGAAGCGACCAGGTCAACCTGCTCGATCCCCAGCGCCTGCAGTTGCGGCAGCAGCGGCTGGTTGTGGTCGATCACCTGATGGGCACCCAGATCCTTGACCCAGTCGATGCTTTGCGGCCGCGAGGCGGTGGCTACCACGGTCAGGGCGGTCAGTTGCCTGGCCAGTTGCACCAGAATCGAGCCAACGCCACCGGCGCCACCCATCACCAGCAGGGTCTGGCCGGCACCGCCGCCCTCCAGGACCCCTAGCCGGTCAAACAGCAGTTCCCAGGCGGTGATACTGGTCAACGGCAAGGCTGCCGCCTCAGCGTCGCTGAGGCTCTGCGGCGCGCGGCCGACAATGCGCTCATCGACCAGATGGTACTCGGCGTTACAGCCAGGGCGGTTGATTGCCCCGGCATAAAACACCCGATCACCGGGCTTGAAGCTCTCAACCTCGGCACCCACCGCTTCGACGATCCCGACCGCATCCCAGCCCAGCACTTCAGCCTGACCGCTCTGGGGCGCTCGGTTGCGGCGAATCTTGGTGTCCACCGGGTTAACGGCGATAGCCGCGACCTTGACCAGCAGATCACGCGGGCCGGGGCTGGGCATCGGCAGCTCTAGGTCGATCAGGGCATCGGCGCGCTCAATGGCACCGGCTTCAAGGTAGCCAACGGCTTTCATGGGGACTCCGGCAATCAAAATAGTGAACAGACCCCATGATGACCGGCTTTGCCGAAAAGAAAAACCCGCCATATGTAGGGTTTATGTCGGGTCAGGGCAGCTCGGTGCTCATGCAGCGTGCGGCATAGCGACTGAATTCATCTGCCGGCAATGGCCGGCTGTACAGGTAGCCCTGAGCAAACTGACAGCCGGCGCGCAGCAGAAAATCATGCTGGGCCTGGGTTTCTACTCCTTCGGCGAGGATTTGCAAACCCAGGCTGGTGGCCAGACTGATAGTACTGCGAACGATGGTGGCATCATCGTCGTCGCGCTCCAGATCATGGACAAAGGATTGGTCGATCTTCAGTTTGTGCAAGCGAAAGCGCTTGAGGTAGCTAAGCGAAGAATAGCCGGTACCAAAATCGTCCAGTGCCACCCGAACCCCGAGCTGATGCAGCCGCTCCATGGCCAGTACCGCGGTTTCCGGGTCCTGCATGGTGATGCTTTCGGTCAGTTCCAGCTCCAGCGATGCGGCGTTCACCCCGGCGCGCTCCAGTCGCTCGGCTACCCGCTCGGGCAGATTGGCGGCACGAAACTGGGCCGCCGACAGGTTGACCGCTATGCACAACTCGGTATAGCCCTGGGTTTGCCAACTGCGAAGCTGGCGTAACGCCTGGCCCAGTACCCAGTCACCAATCGGCCCGATCAGACCGCTGCTTTCGGCAATCGGTACGAATTCGGCCGGCGAGACCCAGCCCAGTTCCGGATGTTTCCAACGCAATAGAGCCTCAGCCCCGACCAGCCGGCCGCTGAGCAGTTCATGCTGGGGCTGAAAGTGCAGGCTCAGTTGATCCTGCTCCAGCGCCCGACGCAGCGCATTCTCAAGTTTGAGGGTACGGACATAGTGGCTCTGCAGTTCCGGGGTGTAGAAGCTGTAGCCATTGCGTCCCTGCTGCTTGGCCCGGTACATGGCGATGTCGGCATTGGTATGCAGCCCGGCCAGGGTATCGGCGTCGTCAGGATACAGGGCAATGCCGATCGAGGCGCTGACCGTCAGCTCATATCCGGCCACGCTCAGCGGCTGGCGCAACAGGTCGAGGATTCGCTGGGCGCTGTGGACCGCGGTATTGGCATCGACTTCCGGCAGAATCAGGATGAATTCGTCACCGCCAGTACGCGACAGCGTGTCCTCTTCGCGCAGCTCCTGTCCCAGGCGCTCGGCGAAGGCCACCAGCAGGGCATCGCCAACCGCATGCCCCAGCGAATCATTGATGTTCTTGAAGTTGTCCAGGTCAATGAACAGCAACGCCAGGCGCCCGCCGTGCCGCTCGGCCATACTCAGCGCCAGGCGCCCACGCTCCTCTAGCAGCGCCCGATTGGGCAGGCCGGTCAGTGGATCGTAATAGGCCAGGCGATGAATCTGCTCTTCATCCTCCTTGCGCTGGGAAATATCACTGAAAATGGCGACATAATGGCTGGTCTGGCCATCATCATCCTGCATCCGTGAGACGCTAAGCCATTCCGGATAAAGCGAGCCGTCCTTGCGCCGATGCCAGATCTCGCCCTGCCATTGACCATCGTGCTCAACATGCTCCCACAGTGCCTGATGGAAACTCTGATCATGTAGCCCCGAGGCCAACAGCTCTGGCTTTTGCCCGATGATTTCATCGGGCTGGTAGCCGGTAATCCGGGTAAAACCATGATTGACCATCACCACCCGCCGCTCGGCGTCGGTGATCAAAAAACCATCACTGCTCTGCTCAAATACCCGGGCTGCCAGCCGCAACTCCTCGGCGGCCCGCATGTTGTCGCTGATATCGATATGAGTGCCGACGATCAGCCCCTTGGGCTGCCCCTGCTCATCACGCAGCAGACTGCCGCGCGACAGAATCCAGGTCCAGTCCTGGGCCGCATTACGCAACCGGAACTGGCTCTGGTACAAGTGATCAGGCTGCTCCTCCAGATAGCTGGCAAAGCACTGCACCGCTCGCTCGCGATCTTGCGGGTGGAGCAGCTCAATCCACAGTCGCAGTTGCTGACGCTCCGGGGGAAAGTCATCCGGATCGTAGCCGAGCATGCTGAAAAACTCGGGGCTGCAGCGTAACTGCCGGCTTTTCCAGTCATACTCCCAGGCTCCGGTATTCGAGGCGCTGATAAACGACTGGTAACGGCCCAGCGCCGAGCGCGCCTGATCCTCGGCAGCGCGAATCTGGCGAGTCCGCTGTTCAACCTGAGCCTCCAGATTGAGTCGATGCCAGCGCAGGCTCAACAGCAGCCAGCTCAGATAGCCGAGCAGCAGACTGAGCATCACACCCATGACCAGCATCAGGGAGATGCGCAGCGTCTCCAGTGGATCCTCGTTATATTCGACACTGAGATCCCAGCGGCTGTTGGGCAGATCCATCACGGTATTGACCTGCAAGGCAAAGGGCTCGGAGCGTGACTCCAGCAAAATTTCGCGCTCACCATTGTGCGGGTTGAGTCGCCAGATCCGATAATGCTGCCCGGACTCCAGCAGGCTGACCAACTCGGGGATCCGGGCAATCTGCTCCAGGCGCACGACTCCATGTACCAGCCCCCACAAGCGCTCATGGCCCAGCTCATCACTGACAAAGACTGGCAGGCGGGCGGCAATGGCGGGCGAGCCGTCGGGCAGGTCGAAGCGACCGCTCAGGGTCAGACTCAGATTGCGCACGGCGAACCAGGCGTCTTCAGCCTTTTGCGGGTGCAGAAAAAGATCCTGTCCCAGATCCCCTTCGTGCCCCTGCAAAGGCCAGATGTAACGAATTCGCCCGGCTGGCGACAACCCCAGCACCGAAATACCGGGAAACTGCGGGACCAGGTCAGCGGCAAAATGCTCGAAATCATCGATCTCACCACCGCTGTAACGTACCACCGCCGCCAGCGTGTGGGTCACGCCAAAGGCCCGCTCGAGAAAGGTTTGCACCCCCAGCGCATGCACTGCGGCCACAGCTTCGAACTGGCGCAGCCGATGATCCTGTTCCAGACGTACCAGATAATGAATCGCCAGCCCCATCAACAGAGCGCTCGCCAGACACACCAACACCGCCGTCAGCCAAAAGCGCTGCGGCGCACGGGGGGTGGTCCGGGCAGACTCAGACATGGTTCGGCAAACTCGGTGAGGGAGGCAACGGTAGGCACATCGAAGCATCCACCTTGGTCAATGTTGTTATGGTCAGTCCGTTGCAGGCAGCATGCATTATAAGGCTAGCATGCCGTGTTTGAGTTGTCGCAGCTGGCGGCCTCGCCGAGCAAGGCCTCCAGACGCTGCCGACGCTGTGGCGCCGCCACCCCGCCCAGAACCTTGACCTCAGCATGAAACGCCGGCCAATCCTCACCCAGTTGCTGAAATAACCGTTCGAACGCCGGCACCCACTGGTCATACAAGCCAAACGGCAGCAGGCTGGCATTGTTCAAGGGCCTGACAAACCAGCCATCGAAGCGCCGGCTGCCATTCCAGCGCTGATCGCGCCAATCCTGGTAACGCTGCTGCAGCTCAGTCAGCATCTGCTGCTTGCCTTCACGCTTGGCCTGATCGTCCAGCTCACTGGCATACAGCTGCGCCAATTGCCGCCGGGTCTCCAGCATCAGTTCGGTGAACTCCCGGCCCTGGCGGGCCTGACGTGGATCCTCGGCGGGCTGACCGCGCTGCTCGCGCCACTGACGCAAGCCCTGCTGTTCGACGAAGCTGGCGTAGGATTCGTTGAAGCTGGTGTCGTCACGCACATAGAAATGCTGATGGGCCAGTTCGTGGAAAATCAGCCCGGCCAGATAATCATCCCCCCAATGCATCATGGAGCTAAGCAGCGGGTCGTCGTACCAACCCAGGGTTGAGTAGGCCGGCACCGGGCCGACATAGACATCCATGCCCCTGGCCTGCCAGCGCTTGGCCTCGGCTTCGGCCCGGGCCTCGTTGAAGTAGCCCCGATAGGCAATGCAGCCGGCCAGCGGGTAGCAGTGCTCGACCGGCTTGAGCGACAGTTCCGGGGTGACAAAGACATTCCATAACACGTAGCTGCGCGGCAATTGGGCATAGCGGGTATAGCTGAGGTTGTCCGGCAGCCCTAACTGCTCGCTGGCGAACCGCCGGGCCTCCAGCGCCAGCGCCAGGCGCGCCTGCAAGGCCGGGTCGGCCTCCGGATCAGCCAGAATATCCGCAACCGGCACCGCCAGACGCATGACCTCGCGCTGGCCCTGCCAGGCCTGATGCAGATACTCGACCCGGGCGCAGCCCGCCAACCACAATAGCCCCAGCGCCAACCACCACAGTCTGTTCACACTTGCTCCTCCAGCCAGCTCAGCAACGCCTGGGCCTGGCTCTGGTTGTGCCGGGCCGGCACCCACAACCCCAGAAAATGCCCGGTTTCGACAAAGCCCCAAGGCGCCAGCAAGCGACCTGCGGCCAGATCGTCCGCCACCAGCAACTGCGGCGCAATTGCCACCCCCAGCCCGGCCAGAGCCGCCTCCAACAGGTAGTACAGATGCTCGAAACCCTGGGCCTGATTCAGTGCCTGCGGCTCAAGCTGCTGGGCCCTGGCCCAATCGGCCCAGGCCTGTGGCCGCGAGCGGGTATGCAGCAACGGCTCGCTGGTCAGAATTTGCGCGCTTTGCCCATGCAGCCGCTGGGCGCCGGCATAGCGCGGGCTGAACACCGGGCCGATCCGTTCCTTGGCTACAGGATAGACCTGCATGTCGGCCGGCCAGGGTGGCGCGGCAAACATCAGGGTGGCGCTGACCCCGGGCCGACGCGGGTCCAGTTCACCCTCGCTGGCCGACAGGTGCAGGTTGAGCTGGGGCAACTGGCGCTGCAGCCGATCCAGCCGGGGAATGAACCAGCGCGCCAGCAGGCTGCCGGGGCAGGCCAGCAGGAACGGCGCAGCCTGCTCGGCCTGACGGATATCCTCGCAGGCCAGTCGCAGTTGCCCGAAGGCCTCACCGCAGGCATCGCGCAGGCGCCGCCCGGCGGCGGTCAGGCGCAATCCGCGTCCCGCCTTGTCGAACAGCGCCACCCCCAACTCCTGCTCCAGCATGCGGATCTGACGACTGACCGCACCATGGGTGACATGTAGCGCTTCTGCCGCCTGACTCACACTTTCAAGCCGGGCGGCGACCTCGAAGGCCTTAAGCGCGTTAAGTGATGGAAGATCTCTGGCCATGGCTATCTGTCAGCTTTTCTCACAGGTTGAAGCTATCTTATCGATTTTTTCCGGCGCCTGTTCAACCTAACCTGTGACTACTGTCTCAGGAGGTTGCCATGTCCACACCCCATTATCGCCGCCAGGCCGACGCGCTGGGCCAATTCGGTCAGTTCGGTGGCCGTTTTGTCGCCGAGAATCTGATGCCGCTGGTTCTGGAACTGGAGCAGGCCTTCAATCAGGCCCTGACCGAGCCTGACTTTATCGCCGAGCTGGACCGTTTTCAGGCCGAGTTCGTCGGCCGTCCCAGCCCGCTATATTTCGCCGAGCGCCTGACCGAGCAGTATGGCGGCGCCCGGATCTTCTTCAAGCGCGAGGAGCTCAACCATACCGGCGCGCACAAGATCAACAATTGCATCGGCCAGATCCTGCTGGCCAGACGCATGGGCAAGACCCGCATCATTGCCGAAACCGGCGCCGGCATGCACGGGGTAGCGACTGCCACGGTGGCGGCCCGCTTTGGCCTGGAATGCGTGGTCTACATGGGCGCTACCGATATCCAGCGCCAGCGTGACAATGTTGCCCGCATGCGCCTGCTCGGCGCCCGGATCGTACCGGTGAGTTCGGGAACCGGGACCCTCAAGGACGCCATGAACGAAGCCCTGCGCGACTGGGTGACCCACATCGACAACAGCTATTACCTGATCGGCACCGTAGCCGGCCCACACCCGTACCCAACCATGGTCCGCGAGTTCCAGGCGGTGATCGGCCGGGAAACCCGCGAGCAGATGCTGGCCCGCGAAGGTCGGCTGCCAGACAGCCTGATCGCCTGTATCGGCGGCGGTTCCAATGCCATGGGCCTGTTCCATCCCTTTCTCGATGACCCCGAGGTGCAGATTATTGGCGTCGAGGCCGCCGGTCACGGGCTCGCCAGCGGCCTACACGCCGCCAGCCTGCAAGGCGGCACACCCGGCGTACTGCATGGCAACCGTACCTACCTTCTGCAAAACGCCGACGGTCAGATCACCGACGCCCATTCGATCTCGGCCGGGCTCGACTACCCCGGGATCGGCCCCGAACATGCCTGGCTGCACGAGCAGGGGCGGGTCGAATACGTCGCCATCAGCGACCAGCAGGCGTTGGCGGCTTTCCATAACTGCTGCCGCCGCGAAGGCATCATCCCGGCGCTGGAAACCGCCCACGCCCTGGCTGAAGTCGCCCAACGCGCGCCAGGCTTGCCAACCGATCACCTGCTGGTGGTCTGCCTGTCCGGCCGTGGCGACAAGGACATGCCGACCGTACTGCAACTGATGGAGGAGCAGGCATGAACAGCCAACGCATTGAGCAACGCTTTGCCGAACTACGCACCGACGAGCGCACCGCACTGGTCACCTATCTGTGCGCCGGCGATCCGGATTACTCCACCAGCCTGGCGCTGCTCCAGGGCCTGCCCCAGGCTGGCGCCGACCTGATCGAGCTGGGCATGCCGTTCAGCGATCCGATGGCCGATGGCCCGACCATCCAGGCCGCCACCCAGCGAGCGCTGCAGGCCGGCCAGAGTCTGGAACGCACGCTGGCGCTGGTGCGCGAGTTTCGCCGTGGCGATCAGCACACCCCGCTGGTGCTGATGGGCTATTACAACCCGATCTATCGGTTTGGCGCTGAAGCCTTCATCGCTGCCGCAGCCGACGCCGGCGTCGATGGTTTGCTGATTGTCGACTTGCCCGCCGAGCACGATCAGGAGCTGGGACCACTGGCCCGCGCCGCCGGTATTCGAATGATCCGCATGACCACCCCGGGCACTGATGCCCAACGCCTGCCCAGGCTGCTGGAGCAGGCCGAGGGCTTTATCTACCACGTTGCCCTCAATGGCGTGACCGGTGTCGGTCAGGCCGACAGCGCCAGCGTCGCCGCCAGCCTGGCGCGCATTCGCCAGCATACGGCACTGCCGCTGTGTGTGGGCTTCGGTGTACGCCAGCCTGCGCAGGCCGCCGCCCTGGCGCAGCTGGCCGAAGGGGTGGTGGTCGGTTCAGCGCTGGTCGAGCGGCTGCAGGAGCAGGGGGTGAATGCAGCTCTGGCACTGGTACGGGAACTGGCCGCCGCGCTCAGGCCCTAGGGTCTGTACGAAAAGTCGCCGAGCGAAGGTCAGGCAAGGCAAAAACAGGCGAAGAAGCGGAGTTTACGTGTTGTAAATGAGCATTCTGAGCCTGTTTTTAACGCAGCATCACCGAGCGCAGGCACTTTTCGTACAGACCCTAGCGGAGTGCAGCCAATACCGGGCCGGTATCCGGACGCACGCCACGCCATAACTGGAACGCTTCGGCGGCCTGCTCAACCAGCATGCCCAGGCCGTCGATGCAACGTGCAGCACCATGCTCGGCGGCCCAGCGGTTGAACACGGTCGGCTCCTTGCCGTACATCATGTCGTAGCAGACTGTGTGCCCAGGCTGGATCAGCTTAGGCGAGATCGCCGGCAACTCACCGGCGAGACTGGCCGAGGTGGCATTGATGATCAGATCGACCGGTTCTTCGATCCAGTCGAACCCGGCCGCACTGATCGGACCATGATCAACAAACAGCGCCGCCAGCTGTTCAGCCTTGGCCACCGTGCGATTGACCACGCAGAGCTGCTCGGGTGCTGCTGCAAGAATCGGTTGAATCACCCCGCGGGCGGCACCACCAGCACCCACCAGCAGAATCCGCAGGCCCTTGAGCGCCAGGCCGTGGTTGATCTGGATATCATGCACCAGGCCCTTGCCATCGGTGTTGTCACCCAGTAGCCGGCCATCAGCCTGGCGCTTGATGGTGTTCACCGCCCCCGCACGCTCGGCGGCCGGCGTTCGCTCATCCACCAACGCCCAGGCCTGCTCCTTGAACGGCACCGTGACATTGACCCCCAGCCCATCCACGAAGAACTCACGCAGGCTGCCGGCGAAATCATCCAGCGGCGCCAGCAGTGCCTCGTAACTCATCGCCTGACCGGTCTGGGCGGCAAACTGAGCATGAATCTGCGGCGACTTGCTGTGACTGATCGGATTACCGATCACTGCGTACCTGTCCATCAGTTCACTCCTTCGAGCCAGTCACGCGGGGGCAAAAACTCTTCCACCAGGCGCGCTTCGGCACTACCCGGCTCGGGCTGCCAGTCGTAACCCCAACGCACTGTCGGTGGCAACGACATCAGGATCGACTCGGTCCGCCCGCCAGTCTGCAACCCAAACAGGGTGCCACGGTCCCAGACCAGATTGAACTCAACGTAACGCCCGCGCCGGTACTCCTGGAAAGTTTTCTGCTCGGGGCTGAACGGCGTTCCGCGACGCCGCTCGATGATTGGCAGATAGGCCGCCAGATAGGCATCGCCAATCGCCCGCAGGAATTCAAAGCTGCGCTCAAAGCCCCAATCATTCAGGTCATCGAAGAACAGCCCACCGATACCACGCGCTTCATTGCGGTGCTTGAGGAAGAAGTATTCGTCACACCACTGTTTGAAGCGTGGATAGACTTCGGCACCAAAGGGCGCACAGGCATCACGGGCTACCCGGTGCCAATGCACGCAGTCGTCCTCGTTGGCGTAGTAGGGGGTCAGATCGAAACCACCGCCAAACCACCAGACCGGATCGGCCCCCTCCTTCTCGGCGATGAAGAATCGTACATTGGCATGCGAGGTGGGAATATGCGGGTTGTCCGGGTGCATCACCAGCGACACGCCCATGGCCTGGAACCGCCGCCCGGCCAGCTCCGGCCGATGGGCGGTGGCCGAGGGCGGCATCCCATCGCCAAACACATGGGAGAAGCCAACGCCCCCCTTCTCCAGCACCGCACCGTTTTCAATGATCCGTGAACGCCCACCACCGCCACCGGGCCGCTCCCAACTGTCGGCACTGAACCGGGCCCCACCGTCGGCTGCCTCCAGGGCAGCGCAGATGCGCTCCTGCAGATCCATCAGGTAGGCTTTGACAGCGGCCACGTCGGTGGCCTGGGGCATATCGTTTTTCACGGCAACTCTCAGGACGGTCGGATGATCTGTTCGGTACGTACATCACGAATGATACTGGGATTGCGCCGTCCACCCAAAGCACCAGGCACAATAGCGTCCAGTTGAGCATGAAAATATTGCTCTATCCGCAGCCTGGAGCGAGCCGGAGGCCGGCCGGCCGGATTGGCCGAAGTCGACACCAGCGGACCACTGACTGCGCATAGCTGGCGGATCAGCGGGTGATCACTGACCCGCAGTGCCACCGTCTCATGCTGGCCGGTAACCCAGGCCGGCAAACGCTCCTGATGTGGCACCAGCCAGGTGTTGGGGCCAGGCCAGGACAGCCGCAGCCGGGCCAGTTGCGCATCGGGCAGATCCCAGAGCAGAAAATCGAACTGCTCGATGGCTCCGGCCACCAGAATCACGCCCTTGTGCACCGGCCGCTGCTTGATGGTCAGCAGCCGCTCGACCGCCTCGGCCTGCCAGGGATTGCAGCCCAGCCCCCAGACCGCTTCGGTCGGGTAGGCGATGACCCCGCCAGCCTGGATGGTTTGATTGATCTGCCTGAGCCGCCAGCTCGACACCATGTTGTCGCTCCCGTTGATTGCCTGTGGCTGCGACAGTAGCCGAGCCAGGCTGACAGCTCAAGCCGGGCGCCGACAATAACCAGCCGGGCTGTGCAGAACCAGACCTTCCAGCTCCAGATCCATCAGCCGCTGCAGCACCACATGCACCGGCTGACCGCTCTGCTCGCTGAGCCAGTCGACGCTGACCGGTTCGCTGTCGAGCCAGCGCCACAGCGGATTGTCGCTGCGGCGCGGGTCTTCACTCGGCTGCAAGGCCTGGCACAAAGGCTGGTGCAGAACCCGCAGCACATCGTTGACGGTTTCCACCAGATGCGCACCGTCACGCAGCAAACGGTGGCAGCCGCGAGCCTGGGGGTTGTGGATCGAGCCTGGCATGGCGAACACCTCGCGGTTCTGCTCCAGTGCCAGGCGCGCGGTAATCAGCGAGCCGCTGTTGAGGCTAGCCTCGACCACCAGGGTGCCCAGGCTCAAGCCACTGATAACCCGGTTGCGGCTGGGAAACTGTCCGGGTTGCGCCCTGGTGTCGGGCCAGAACGCCGAAACCAACGCTCCGCCCGAGGCGACGATGGTCTCGGCCAGACCGGCATGACGCTTCGGGTAACAACAATCCAGCCCGGTACCCCAGACCGCCACGGTATGCCCTCCGGCTTCCAGCGCGCCCTGATGACAGGCGCCATCAATACCCAGGGCCATGCCACTGGTCACGCACAATCCGCTGGCGGCAAAGGCATTGGCGAACTCGCGAGCAGTGGCTGCCCCACGCGGGCTCGGATGACGGGTACCAACCATGGCCAGTTGCGGATCCTGCAGCAACGCCGGATTGCCACGCACGAACAGCACCGCCGGTGGGTCAGCAATCTGGCGCAACAGCTCGGGATAGTCCGGTTCACCCAGACACAGAACATGCTGACCCGGCTGCTCGGCCCATTGCCAGGCCAGGGCCAAGCGCTGTTTCAGCTCCTGATCCTGACCAGCCCGCAAACGCAACAGTGCGTCCAGCGCACGCGGACTCATGCCCATCGCCTTCAGGCTTGAGGGCGTGCTGCTGAGCAAGGCCACGGGATCAGGTTGAACATCAAACAGACGGCGCAGCGAACGGGCTCCCAGGCCCTCCAGCAACGCCAACGTCAGCCAGGCCTCACGCCGGGCAGGTGACAGGCTAGTCATTGATCATCCTTGATCGGGGGAAGACTGACAGCAAGACGCCACCGGCAGGTGGCGTCAGCAGTACCTCAGAGGTTTCAGGGGTTGCGAACCTTGTCCATGATTGCCAACTGGCGGTTGGCGTTGAGGACAATGCCGTAACTCAGTTTTTCGTAGGGGCGGAATACCATCAGCAGGCCGGCACGCTCATCGGGCAGACGAACCTGCTCGTTGCGTACCCGGTCGCGAACCACTTCGCCGGTCTTGTAGATCGCCAGCACCGAGCCTTCCTTAAGTCCGTCGCGAATGCCCTTGTTGAGGATTACCACATCGTACAGGCCGATCTGAGTCACGCCATGGGGAACGTCGAGAATCAGGCCCTCGACCTGCTGATCCGGGTCGCTGGGGAAGAAAGTCGAGGCCACCGGCCGCTCTTCGGTTTCCATCAGTCGATCACCAACCCGCACTTCCTGACGGCTGCGGCTGATGTTGAGGGTAACGATATCGCGCTCGTTGGCCACCACTTCACCGGTGCCGATATCCTGGGCATGCAGGCCGAGGAACTCGCCGGTTTCCGGGTCAGAGAACGACTTGCCGCGCCGGTAGATGCCGAAAGCAGGTACTGACGGGTCAACATCACCCCGGGCATAAACCTTGCTGCCGGCACCTGCCACCACACTTTCGGCCTCGCCACCGATCACATACGGGGCCTGCTCGATGGCGTCCAGATCATCCAGAATCCGACCGGCATTGAGGAAGGCATTGATCGCCTCCAGCGGAATGGTCGGGATTGCCTCGGCAATCGGCTTGGCGCGAATGGTCGGCGACAGTTTGATGGTGCCGCCATCGCCACGACTGACCATCAGCCGCGGCTGGCCATCGATGTAGACCAGGGAAATGATGTCGCCGGGATAGATCAGGTGCGGGTTGTCAATCTGCGGATTGGCGTGCCAGATTTCCGGCCACTTCCAAGGCAGGCTGAGGAATCGGCCAGCAATATCCCAGAGGGTATCGCCTCTGACCACGGTATAGCGTTCCGGGTGACCTTCTCTAAAAACAGACTCTTGGGCCTGCACCCAAAGGCTCATGCCGAGCAGCAGGAGGCCGAGTAATGTTTTCCTCATGACACGAATCCCTTTATTATAGAGGCAAGCAATCAAGCCCCGCGTCACTCTCAAAACGCCGGACTTGTTTTTATTTCCAAGCTGCTCATCATCTTAGCAGTACAATTTAGATTTATTCCACAGAATGCATCACAAACCGACATGGCCACATTAAACATCCTGGAGTTTCCCGACCCGCGCCTGCGCACCATCGCCAAACCGGTGGAGGTGGTCGATGATCGTATCCGGAAACTGGTCGACGACATGTTCGAGACCATGTACGACGCCCCCGGCATCGGTTTGGCCGCGACTCAGGTCAACGTCCACGAGCAGGTGATCGTCATCGACATCTCCGAGGACAAGAGCCAGCCACTGGTATTCATCAACCCCGTGCTGGAACCGCTGACCAACGAGCTGGAGCAGATGCAGGAAGGCTGTCTGTCGGTCCCGGGCTTCTATGAGACAGTAACCCGCCCCGAGCGGGTACGGGTCAAGGCGCTGGATCGCAACGGTGAGGCTTTCGAGTGGGAGCTGGAGGGTTTGCTGGCGGTGTGCATCCAGCACGAGTGCGACCACCTCAATGGCAAGCTGTTCGTCGACTATCTGTCCAACCTCAAGCGTGACCGCATCCGCAAGAAGCTGGAAAAACAGCATCGGCTGCAGGCCAGCGGCTGATCTTGATATGACTCCAAGGCTTGCTTCGGCAAGCCTTTTCTTTACGGACCCCCATGAACGCCCAGAATCTTCGCCTGATCTTCGCTGGAACGCCGGAGTTTGCCGCTAGCCACCTGCAGGCGCTGCTCGATGCCGGTCTCAATATCATCGCTGTTTACACCCAGCCCGACCGCCCGGCCGGACGCGGCCAGAAACTGGCCATGAGTGCGGTCAAGCAACTGGCTCTGGCGCATGACCTGCCGGTCTACCAGCCGTCCAGCCTGCGCAGCCCCGAAGCCCAAAGCGAGCTGGCGTCGCTGCAGCCGGACCTGATGGTGGTAGTCGCCTACGGCCTGATCCTGCCTCAGGCGGTACTGGATACCCCGCGCCTGGGCTGCATCAACAGCCATGCCTCACTGCTGCCGCGCTGGCGCGGTGCGGCACCGATCCAGCGCGCCATCGAAGCCGGCGATCAGGCCAGCGGGGTCACCGTAATGCAGATGGAAGCCGGACTGGATACCGGCCCGATGCTGCTCAAGGTCGACACACCGATCAGTAGCCAAGACACCGGCGGCAGTCTGCATGACCGGCTGGCCGAGCTGGGTTCGGCCGCCGTGGTCAAGGCAATTCAGGCCCTGGCCGCCGGCACCCTGCAAGGGCAGATCCAGGATGACGCGCTGGCCACCTATGCCCACAAGCTGAACAAGCAGGACGCGGCGATCGACTGGCAACGCCCAGCGGTTGAGCTGGACCGGCTGATCCGCGCCTTCAATCCCTGGCCGCTGGCGCATGCCCGCTGGCAGGACCAGCCGCTCAAGATCTGGGCCGCCCAGCCGGAAGCCGGCAGCGGCCAACCCGGTGAAATCCTCGATTGCAGCAAGCACGGCCTGCTGGTGGCCTGCGCCGAAGGCGCCCTGCGCCTGACCCGTCTGCAATTGCCCGGCGGCAAACCGCTGGCCTTTGCCGACCTGTACAACGCCCGCCGCGATCAGTTCGCCGTTGGCAGCCGCCTGGACAACGGCCAGTGAGCCCGCGTCTGGCCGCCGCCCGCGCTTTGGCTCAGGTAATGGCAGGCAAGGCCTCGCTGGGCAGCAGCCTGCCGACACAACTGGAGCGGGTCAGCGTGCGTGATCGGGCACTCACCCAGGAACTGGCCTTCGGCACCGCCCGCTGGTTTCAGCGCCTGGACGGGCTGGCCAACGCGCTGCTGGAAAAGCCGCTGAAAGCCGCCGAACGCGAGCTGCACGCCCTGCTGCTGGTGGGCCTGTATCAACTGCTGTACACCCGCATCCCGGCCCATGCCGCGATCGGCGAGACAGTCAATGCCGCCAAGACCCTGAAAAAGCCCTGGGCCAGCGGCCTGCTCAATGCCGTGCTTCGGCGCGCCCAGCGTGAAGGCGCCGAACAGCTGGCGGCGCTGGAGCGCGACCCGACCATCCGCCTGGCTCACCCGCGCTGGCTGCAGAAGCGCCTGAAACAAGACTGGCCAGATGACTGGGAAGCCATTTGCCAGGCCAACAACGCCCATCCGCCGATGACACTGCGGGTCAACCTTGCCCGCACCAGCCGCAGCGCCTACCTGAGCCGCCTGAGCGACGCCGGAATCGACGCCGAACCCTGCCGGTTCAGCAGCGTCGGCCTGCGCCTGCTGCAACCCTGTGATGTCAGCCAGTTGCCCGGGTTTACCGAGGGCGAAGTCAGCGTTCAGGATGAGGCTGCGCAACTGGCGGCGCCGCTGCTGGAACTCAAGCCCGGCCAGCGGGTGCTGGATGCCTGCTGCGCACCGGGCGGCAAGACCTGCCAGATCCTCGAACAACAGAGTGCGCTGGACGAACTGGTCGCACTGGATCTGGAACCCAAACGACTTGAGCGGGTCCGCGAGAACTTGGAACGGCTGCAGCTGCACGCTACCCTCAAGGCCGCCGATGCCCGCGAACTGAGCAACTGGTGGGATGGCCGACCATTTCAGCGCATCCTGCTCGATGCCCCCTGTTCAGCCACCGGGGTGATCCGCCGCCATCCGGATATCAAGCTGACCCGCCAGGCTGAAGATGTTGCCGCACTGGCACAGTTGCAGGGCCAGTTGCTGGATCAGTTGTGGCAGACCCTGGATGTGGGTGGGGTGTTGGTGTATGCCACCTGCTCGGTGCTGCCGGAAGAAAACAGTCAGACCATTGCCGCCTTCCTGGCACGCCAGCCCGGCGCCCGTGAGCTGGAGATCAGTGCCGACTACGGCCTGGCGCAACCCTGCGGGCGTCAGTTGTTGCCGCAGAACGATGGCCATGATGGATTCTATCTGGCCAAACTGATCAAAATTGCCGCCTGATTGCAGCGCGCCAGCTACACTACGCGCAGCGGGGGAGAGAGAACATGAAGATCATCATTCTCGGTGCCGGTCAGGTCGGTGGCAGTCTGGCTGCCGAGCTGGCCAGTGAGGCCAACGACATCACCGTAGTCGATACCGATACCAGTCGGCTGCGCGAGCTGGGCGACCGCCTGGATATACGTACCGTACAAGGCAAGGGCTCGTTTCCCACGGTGTTGCGTCAGGCCGGCGCCGATGACGCCGACATGTTGATTGCGGTGACCAGCAGCGACGAGACCAACATGATCGCCTGCCAGGTCGCCTACACCCTGTTCCGCACCCCGACCAAGATTGCCCGGGTACGCGAATCGGCCTACCTGACCCGCGGCGGGCTGTTCCAGAATGAAGCCGTACCGATCGACGTACTGATCAGCCCCGAGCAGGTGGTCACCAACTACATCAAGCGGCTGATCGAACACCCCGGTGCGCTGCAGGTACTCGACTTTGCCGAGGGCAAGGTCCAGCTGGTGGCGGTGCGAGCCTATTACGGTGGCCCGCTGGTCGGTCAGGAGCTGCGTTTTCTGCGTCAGCACATGCCCAGCGTAGATACCCGGGTCGCGGCGATCTTTCGCAAGAACCGACCGATCCTGCCACAGGGCGATACCATCATCGAAGCCGACGACGAGGTGTTTTTCGTCGCTGCCACGGCGGATATTCGTGCGGTCATGAGCGAGCTGCGCCGGCTGGAGAAAAACTACAAGCGCGTCATGATTGCCGGCGGCGGCAATATCGGCGAACGGCTGGCCGAGGCGATCGAAACCCGCTATCAGGTCAAGATCATCGAAAAGTCCAAGTCCCGTGCCGACTATCTGTCGCAGAACCTCGACCGGACCATCGTGCTGCACGGCAGCGCCTCGGACAAGGAGCTGCTGACCGAGGAGAATATCGAAGAAGTCGATATCTTCTGCGCGGTGACCAACGATGACGAGGCCAACATCATGTCCTCGATGCTGGCCAAGCGTCTGGGCGCCCGCAAGGTCATGGCCCTGATCAACAACCCGGCCTACGTTGACCTGGTTCAGGGTGGTGAAATCGACATCGCCATCTCACCCTCACAGGCCACTATCGGCACCCTGCTGACTCACGTTCGGCGCGGCGACATCGTCAATGTCTATTCGCTGCGCCGTGGCGCGGCCGAGGCAATCGAGGCGGTGGCCCATGGCGATACGCGCTCTTCCAAGGTGGTTGGCAAGGCCATTCGCGACATCGACCTGCCGCCGGGCACCACCATCGGCGCGATCGTGCGCAATGAAGAGGTTTTGATAGCCCACGATTCGACGGTAATCGAGTCAGATGACCACGTGATCCTCTTTGTTATCGACAAAAAACGCATCCGCGACGTGGAACGTCTGTTCCAGGTCGGGCTGACCTTCTTCTAAGGCGCAGGGAGCGCGTTCATGCAGTACACCCAGATCCAGCGCATTCTCGGTATCCTGCTCATGCTGTTTTCCACCAGCATGCTGCCAGCCGCCGGGGTAGGTCTGTATTACGGCGAGCAGGCCCGCGAGGCCTTCCTGATCGGTTTCGTGATCACCATGGTGCTGGGCTTTCTGATCTGGCTGCCGGCCCGTGGCCAGCGCAATGAGCTGCGTACCCGCGACGGCTACCTGATTACGGTGATGTTCTGGCTGGTACTCGGGCTGTTCGGGGCGATTCCGTTGTATCTGTTGGAAATGCCCGACCTGAGCGTAGCCGACGCGGTGTTCGAGTCGTTTTCCGGGCTGACCACCACCGGGGCCACGGTGATCACCGGGCTCGATACTCTGCCACGCGCGCTGCTGTTCTATCGCCAGCAACTGCAGTGGTTCGGCGGCATGGGGATCATCGTGCTGGCGGTGGCGATTCTGCCTTTGCTCGGGGTTGGTGGCATGCAGCTGTATCGTGCCGAAATGCCCGGGCCGCTGAAGGAAAACAAGCTGACCCCGCGGATCGCCGAAACGGCCAAAGTACTCTGGTACATCTATGCCAGCCTGACTCTGGCCTGCGCGCTGGCCTACTGGGCCGCAGGCATGGAGCTGTTCGATGCCATCGGCCATAGCTTCTCAACCGTGGCGATCGGCGGCTTCTCCACCCACGACGCCAGCATCGGCTATTACGACAGCCCGCTGATTGAGCTGATCTGCATCATCTTCATGATCATTTGCGGGATCAACTTCGCCCTGCATTTCCTTGCCTGGCGCCACCGCAGCCTGACCAACTACCTGCGTGACCCCGAATGCCGGGCCTATCTGCTGATCCTGGCGGCGGTATTTGTCGTTTGCGCGGCGGTGCTGATCCACTACCAGTATCACGATGCCTGGACCAGCATTCGCTATAGCGCCTTCCAGGCCGTCTCAATTGCCACTACCACCGGTTTTGGCGTCACTGATTTTTCGGCCTGGCCTACCTTGCTGCCGTTCATGCTGCTGTACGCTAGTTTTATCGGCGCCTCGGCCGGCTCTACTGGCGGTGGCATGAAGGTGATTCGCGTGGTGCTGCTGTATAAGCAGGGCTCACGTGAAATCAAGCGGTTGCTGCACCCCAACGGGGTTTTCCCGGTCAAGCTTGGCAGTCGACCGGTGCCTGACCGGGTGGTGGAGGCGGTATGGGGATTCTGCGCGGTGTATGTGTTCACCTTCGCGGTGCTGTTTCTGATCCTGCTCGGCACCGGCCTGGATTTCGTCACTGCGTTTTCAGCGCTGGCTGCCTGTATCAACAACCTGGGCCCTGGCCTGGGTGAGGTTGGCACCCATTACGGCGAGCTGCAGGACGGTGTGAAGTGGGTACTGAGCTTCGCCATGCTGCTCGGGCGCCTGGAGGTGTTCACCCTGCTGGTGCTGTTGACGCCGATGTTCTGGCGGCGCTGAGGCCCCAGGAGAAACGCTTGGTATACGGCGCGGACCAATTACTGGTCAAGAAAGACCAGGCCCGCACCTTCACCCGGCACCACTCGCTGAACGACCATCCGCAGCACTGGGGCATCCATGGGGATGTCCTGTACCTGGCCGGTGACCACCGTGCCGGGTGCCAGCTCGGCCAGCAGCGGATTCTCGACAAACACCCCGCCATCGGACAGATCACGGGTCTGACCAAACACTTCACCCAGTTCCGGATGACTGATCTTGATCCGACACTTCATCATGGTCCGTGGATACTGCCGCTGATTGGCCATGCGCGCTGCTCTCCCTGGTCGTTGCCGTCGTTGTTATAGGTTGTTTAATACCATTTCTTTTCCCCGGCCGGGCGTTTCTTGAAACGCTTCATGCTCCACATATATTGGCTCGGCCAGGTCGCCACATAGCGCCCGATCACCTCACTCATGCAGCTCACCGCCTCGGTTTCATCGTTACTGTATAGCGCCTCTGGCGCCTCTTCCAGTATCACCTTGAAGCCGCTGTTGTCGGGCAGGCGCAGACAGTGGAAGAACAGCGCCTTGGCCTGCCCGCCCTTGAGCAGGTTGGGGACGAATTTGCTGGTCAGGGCCGTGGTGCCGAGAAAGGGGACGAACAGACCGCTCTTGAGCGCCGGTTCAGGGTCGGCAGGAATACCGACACAACCACCGCGCTTGACCTCGCGCATGACGCTGATGATGCCCTCGCGGGTCGAGGCCGCGACCTTGTTGCCAAGCTGGGTACGCTGGCGTTGCAGCAGTTCATCCACCGCTTTCTGTTTGGGTGGGCGATAGAAGATGATCGGCTTGGCGCGCGAGCAGTACCAGTGATTGAGCACTTCCCAATTCCCCAGGTGGCTGGTAATGCCGACCACGCCCTGGCCCCTGGCCAAGGCATCCAGAAGCAAATGCTCGCCTTCAACCTGCTTGATCAGCGCTACCGTTTTTTCCGGTGACCACATCCAGGCGCAGGCACTTTCGGCAAAGCTGCGGCCGATGTTTACCAGCGTTTCCCCGACCAGTTGCTCACGCTCAGATTCGGACAGCTCCGGGAAACAGTGCTGCAGGTTGATCCGGGTTACCTCCCGTGACCGGTTCGGCAGTTTCCACATCAACCAGCCCAGCCCGGCACCCAGGCGCTGGGCCACGGCAAAGGGCAGCAACGAAAACAGTCGAAGAAAACCCACGATGATGGCGCCCTTGAGTCGCTCCACACCCATCCCCCGTCAATCAAAAAACGCCATTGTAGCCCGAACCAGGGTCGGCTGCCGTTTCATCACAACCACGCCGGGCCTGTTTTTGCGCGATTAGTCCGTTAGCTCAGCTCGGGGTAACGAAAACAGTCCGTGGTATGGTCCATCACCATCCCGGTAGCCTGCATGAAGGCATAGCAAATGGTTGGTCCGACAAAGGTGAAGCCGGCCTTTTTCAAGGCCTTGCTCATGGCCACGGCTTCGGCACTCTGGGTCGGAATCTGGCTCAGGTGTTCAAACCGGTTGATCTTCGGTCGGCCATCGACGAACTGCCAAAGCCACTGGCCTGGATCCTGATGCTGGGCCATCTGCAGCCAGGCTCGGGCATTCTGCCGGGCGCCATGAACTTTCAGCCGATTGCGGATGATCCCGCTATCGGCCATCAGCTCCAGTAGTTGCTCATCGCTCTGTTCGGCCATGAACTGTGGATCGAAGCCACGATAGACTTCACGGTAGCGCTCGCGCTTCTTCAGCACAGTGATCCATGACAGGCCGGCTTGAAAACCGTCGAGCAGCAGCTTTTCGAATAACTGCTGGCTGTTGTACTCGGGCACGCCCCATTCAGTGTCATGATAGTGCTGGTAAATCGGATCACTCGAACACCAACGGCAACGAACCGGCAAATCAACAGCCTGTGACGCGGACATGGGGCCTCCTGGCTAATGGTTACAGGTCCACCAGCCTAGCCCGAAGGCCCCGTTTTGTCTTGCCCGGTCGCTCAGAAGCCGACGCTCACACCCAGCACCGGACCGCTGTCCAGGGTACGGTTGCCACGCCGATCGAAGTCAGTGCGCAAATAGCGATAACCGGCGTAGGCATAGCTCTGGGCAAACAGCTTGGCCCGAACCTGGGCACCGTATTCGTAACTTTCGTTGACATTGCCGTGGGTCAGGCCTTCTGGCGTGTAGAAGCCATAACCACCCAGCGACACGCGCGGCAACGGGGTATCGACAAATAGCGAAGCCCCCAGCCCCAGGCCACCGCCGTTACCATAATCAGTATCCTGGTACTGGTAACGGCCACCGACACTGAGATCCACCAGCGGGGTAGGCAATGAAATCATCAGTGAGCCGCTGTAGAGGCGGGCGTCGCGGCCACTGTCATCGGTCTTCAGATAGCCAACACCAGCACGCACACCAGGCACCAACGTCTGGGTCGCCTCCAGGCCGAACGAATTGCTGCCAGCGCTGGCGGCAAGACTCAGAGCCTGGGCCTGGCTGGCCCCCAGGGCCAGCACGGTGGACAGGGCCAAAACGCCACAGGACTTGTTCATGATCAGGGTTACTCCTTGCAACAGATCTGGAAATGAAAGGGGCATTGGGCAATGCTCCCTCCCGGTTCTGACCCCGTAAACCCCCAAGAGTGCCGGAGCAACATCCTGCAACCTTGTGCTTGTGCGACGGCTCAGCCTGTATGTCCCCCCTATCTGACGGTATACTCCGGCTTTTATTTTCAGCCTGACCGGGTGAACCACGTGACACAAACTACGCCAGACGTGCGCACATTCCAGGGCCTGATCCTCGCCCTGCAAAGCTACTGGGCCGAGCAGGGCTGTGTGATCCTGCAACCCTACGACATGGAAATGGGTGCCGGAACCTTCCATACCGCCACCTTCCTGCGCGCCATCGGCCCGGAAACCTGGAATGCCGCCTACGTGCAACCCTCGCGCCGCCCGGCCGATGGTCGCTACGGCGAAAACCCCAATCGTCTGCAGCATTACTATCAGTTCCAGGTCGTTCTCAAGCCCAACCCGGATAATATCCAGGAGCTGTACCTGAACTCGCTGCGGCATATCGGTATCGACCCGCTGGTACACGATATCCGCTTTGTCGAGGACAACTGGGAATCGCCAACCCTGGGCGCCTGGGGGCTGGGCTGGGAAGTCTGGCTCAACGGCATGGAAGTCACCCAGTTCACCTACTTCCAGCAGGTCGGCGGGGTCGAGTGCTATCCGGTGACCGGCGAGATCACCTATGGTCTGGAACGTCTGGCGATGTACCTGCAGGGCGTCGATTCGGTCTACGACCTGGTTTACTCCGACGGCCCGTTCGGCACCGTGACCTATGGCGATGTGTTCCACCAAAACGAAGTGGAGCAGTCGACCTACAACTTCGAGCACGCCAACGTCGACAAGCTGTTCGAACTGTTCGACCACTACGAGGGCGAAGCCAACCGGCTGATGGAGCTGCAACTGCCGCTGCCCGCCTACGAAATGGTGATCAAGGCCTCGCACAGCTTCAACCTGCTCGACGCCCGTCGGGCAATTTCGGTGACCGAGCGTCAACGCTACATCCTGCGGGTGCGGGCCCTGGCGCGCAACATTGCCCAGAGCTATCTGCTGGCCCGCGCCCGTCTTGGCTTCCCGATGGCCAGCCCCGAATTGCGTGATGAAGTACTGGCCAAACTGAAGGAGGCCGAATAATGCAGGCGCAGGATTTTCTGGTTGAACTTGGCACTGAAGAGCTGCCCCCCAAGGCCCTCAAGCGTCTGGCGGAAGCCTTCCTGGAAGGTGTTGAAAAGGGCCTGGCTGACGCTGGGCTGAGCTATCAGGCCGCCCGTTACTACGCCGCGCCCCGACGCCTGGCCGTGCTGGTTGAACAACTGAGCACCCAGCAGCCGGACCGCAGCAGCCAGATCGACGGCCCGCCGCTGCAGGCTGCCTTCGACAAAGACGGCAACCCGACCCAGGCCGCCCTGGGTTTTGCCCGCAAGTGCGGGGTTGAACTGACCGAGATCGATCAAAGCGGGCCCAAGCTGCGCTTCGTTAAATCCGAGCCAGGCCAGCCGGCCACCAGTCTGCTGCCTGGCATCGTCGATGCCGCTCTGGCGCAACTGCCGATTCCCAAGCGCATGCGCTGGGGTGCGCACAAGACCGAATTCGTCCGCCCGACCCAGTGGCTGGTGATGCTGCTCGGCGATCAGTTGGTGCCCTGCGAGATTCTCGCCCAGAGCGCTGGCAACCAGTCGCGCGGCCATCGATTCCACCACCCGGATCAGTTGACCATCAGTGCCCCGGCCGAATACACCGACCGCCTGCGCCAGGCTTTTGTGGTCGCCGATTTTAGCGAACGCCGGGAACTGATTCGCCAACGGGTCGAGCAACTGGCCGCCGAGCAGCAGGGCAGTGCGATCATTCCCGATGACTTGCTCGATGAAGTGACCGCTCTGGTCGAATGGCCGGTGCCGCTGGTCTGCTCGTTCGAGGAACGCTTCCTCGAAGTGCCGCAGGAAGCCCTGATCAGTACCATGCAGGACAACCAGAAGTACTTCTGCCTGCTTGATGCCAATGGCAAGCTGCTGCCGCGCTTTATCACCGTAGCCAACATTGACAGTGAAGACCCGGCGCAGATCATCAGCGGCAACGAGAAGGTGGTGCGCCCGCGACTGACCGACGCCGAATTCTTCTTCAACCAGGACAAGAAACAGCCGCTGGAAACCCGCAACGAACGACTGGCCAAGGTGGTGTTCCAGGCCCAGCTCGGCAGCGTGCTGGACAAGGCCGAGCGGGTTTCCAGCCTGGCCGCCTTCATCGCCGCACAGATCGGTGGCGACACCAGTCACGCCGCCCGCGCCGGACTGCTGTCCAAGTGCGACCTGGCCACCGAAATGGTCGGCGAGTTCCCGGAACTGCAAGGCATTGCCGGCTACTATTACGCCCGCCATGACGGCGAGCCCGAGGACGTGGCGCTGGCACTGAACGAGCAGTACATGCCGCGCGGCGCCGGCGCCGAATTGCCCAGCACGCTGACTGGTGCCGCCGTGGCGCTGGCCGACAAGCTCGACACTCTGGTTGGCATTTTCGGCATTGGCATGCTGCCGACCGGCAGCAAGGACCCCTATGCCCTGCGCCGCGCTGCGCTGGGCGTACTGCGGATTCTGATCGACAAGCGCCTGGAGCTGGATTTGACCAGCGCCCTGACCAGCGCGATCGCCCAGTATGGCGACAAGATCAAGGCCGAGGGGCTACTGGCTCAGGTTCAGGACTTCATCTTCGACCGCCTGCGCGCCCGTTACGAGGACGAAGGCATCGACGTTGCCGTATACCAGTCGGTACGGGCGCTGAACCCGGCCTCACCGCTGGACTTCGATCAGCGCGTACAGGCGGTGCAGGCCTTCCGCCGGCTGCCCGAAGCTGACGCCCTGGCCGCCGCCAACAAGCGGGTGTCAAACATTCTGGCCAAGGCCGAGGGTGAAGTCAGCACCGTGGTCAACACCAGCCTGCTGCAGGACGCCGCCGAACAGGCCCTGGCCAATGCCATCGACAGTGCCGAGCAGGCCAACGCCCCGCTGGCCGCCAGCCGCGATTACCAGCGCAGCCTGGAGCAGTTGGCCAGCCTGCGGACCCCGGTTGATGCGTTCTTCGATCAGGTACTGGTCAACGCCGAAGACCCGGCCGTGCGCGCCAACCGCTACGCTCTGCTGGCGCGGCTGCGTGGACTGTTCCTGGGCGTGGCGGATATTTCACTGCTGGGTTGATGCTCTGGCACCGATACAGGCCATGAAGCCTCTGACCAACCAGCCGGCCACGGCAGGTTGGTCAGAGGCTTATCGGGGCTGGAACCGGGTTTATCTGGGAATACTGACGTGAAACTGATCATCCTCGACCGTGACGGCGTCATCAACGAAGACTCCGACGCCTACATCAAGTCACTCGACGAGTGGATTCCGTTGCCAGGATCGATCGAGGCCATGGCCCGTCTGAGCAAGGCCGGCTGGCGTATTGCTGTGGCCACCAACCAGTCCGGCCTGGCACGCGGTTATTTCACCGAGGAAACACTGCAAGCCATGCACGCTCGTCTGGCCGAACTGGTGGCCGAGCAGGGCGGTCAGATCGAGCTGATTCGTTACTGCCCACACGGCCCTGACGACGGTTGTGACTGCCGCAAGCCACGTCCCGGGTTGTACCGCCAGATTGCCGATTACTTTGGCCTGGACAGTCTCTCAGGAGTACCCACTGTAGGCGACAGCCTGCGTGATCTGGAGGCCGGCGTTGCCGTCGGTTGCAAACCCTATCTGGTACGCACCGGCAAGGGCAACAAAACCGCCAATCAGGCGTTGCCCACCGGCACACTGATTTTTGACAACCTGGCCGCTGTGGTCGACTCATTGCTGGAACCCTGACATGCGCCTGCTCATGCCTCTGCGGATCACCCTGTTCTACCTGTTGCTGGCCTCCAGCGCCTGCCTGTGGAGCATCCTGATGCTTGTGCTGGCACCGCTGTTGCCGTTCCGCTGGCGCTTCGGCCTGGTGGTCGAATGCTGGACCCGTTTCGCCATCTGGCTATGCAAGGTCATGGTTGGCATTCGCTATGAAGTCAGCGGTCTGGAAAATATTCCGGACCAGGCCGGGGTCATTCTGGCCAACCATCAGAGCACCTGGGAAACCTTTTTCCTGCAGCAGATCTTCCGTCCGCAGAGCCAACTGCTGAAAAAGGAACTGCTGTATGTACCCTTCTTCGGCTGGGCTCTGGCCTTAATGAAACCGATCGCCATCGATCGCAGCAAGGCCCGCGATTCGCTCCAGCAACTGACCCGCATCGGCGGCCAGCGCCTGCGTGACGGAATGTGGATTCTGGTATTTCCCGAAGGTACCCGCAAAGCCCCCGGTACTCCAATCAAGTTCAGCCGTGGCGGCGCGGCCCTGGCGGTCAGCACTCAGGTACCCGTGGTACCGGTTGCCCACAATGCCGGTGAACACTGGCCCCGGCATGGCTGGAACAAACACCCTGGTACCATAAAGGTCATGATCGGCCCTGCGATCTATCCCAAGGGTTCAGACCCGCGCTCCATCATTGAGGTCAATCGCGAGGCCGAGGCCTGGGTCAATCAGGCTCTGAGCGCCATCAACCCGGGCAGTTCCGGGCATTGACAAGGAACGGATATGGATATTCACGACTACTTGCGTACGCTGGCCGAGCAACAGGGTTCTGACCTGTTTTTCAGCGTGGGGGCACCGGTCACGCTCAAGCGCGAAGGTGAGTTCGTCCGCCTTAACGAGACTCAGGTACTGGAGAAAGGGCAGGTCAAAACCCTGGCTTACGCGCTGATGAGCGCCAAGCAGATCGAGGAATTTGAAACCCAGCTGGAAATGAACCTGGCCCTGGGGATTGCCGGGGTAGGGCGCTTTCGGGTCAACGTTTACTGGCAGCGCGGTGAAGTGACCATGGTCGTACGCTTTATCAGTGACCGGATCGCCAGCTTTGCCGAACTTGGCCTACCGCGGGTGCTGGAAAAACTGTCACTGCTTGATCGCGGTCTGATTCTGGTAACCGGGGCCACCGGGTGCGGCAAATCAACAACCCTGGCGGCGATGATCGATTACCGCAACCGCTGCCGCTCAGGTCATATTGTCTGCATTGAGGATCCGATCGAGTTTCTGCATCACCATCAATGCTCGATCGTCGACCAGCGCGAGGTCGGCCTGGATACCCACAGTTTCAAGGCCGCGCTGCACAATGTCCTGCGAGAATCCCCAGACGTGATCATGATTGGTGAAATTCGCGACCGGGAAACCATGCAGCACGCCCTGCATTACAGTGAAACCGGGCACCTGGTACTGGCCACTCTGCATGCAACCAATACCGTGCAGGCGGTGGAGCGCATCGCCAACCTGTTCCCGGAAGAGGCGCGGGCTCAGGTACTCAATGACATCTCCATGAATATGGTGGCGATTATTGGCCAACGCCTGGCAAATGGCGTTAAAAAGCAGCGATTACCGGTTGTTGAAATGCTCTTGCGCACACCCTATATCGTCAACCTGATCGCCCGCGATGAGCTTCACGATATCAAGGCAGTGATGAGTCGCGGTACCGATGACAAGGCTCTGCAGACCTATGATCAACACCTGTTCCGACTGCTCAAGGCCCGGGAAATTACTCTCAAGGAAGCCCTGCGCCTGGCCGACTCACGCAACGACCTGATGCTGCGCGCCAAACTGGAAGACCAAGCCAAGGACAATAGCGAGTCAGTGGCACCGGCTGAGCCAACCAGCGATAACGCGGCAGGGTTTGATAGTGACCTGACTGAAGACTTTCGTTAAGGAAGCACTGATTATATCCGTTCGGTGTTAGCCCAATTGTCGCTGACCTGTTCTGGACACGCCGTGAACCCATCCATGGGGGCTTGACGATGCCCGTCCAGGGCATCGACAGTCCAGAACAGGTCAGCGCCAACCGGGCTGCAGGGCTTAAGTGCAATTAATCAGTGCTACCTTAAGCGTTTATCGCGCTTAATTGAGAATCGACCAGCGGCCATCCTTAAGCCGGACAAACTCCATCTGCGTGACCTCGCTCTTGCGCCCGATCATCGGCCGCGTAGCGTCGATTTCCAGATCACAGCGATATACGTTCTGGCGTACTTCCTCGCAGCCGATTACATGAACACTGTGCACCTCAGGGGTGATCGCCCGTGCCAGATCACCGCCAAAGGCCCCACCCAGCGCTTCCATTTGCTGGGTGATACTCTCGCTTTCAGCCCTGATCAAGGCCTCAACATCCGCACTTGAAGGCCCCTTGGAGCAGCCGGCCAGCACCAGCGCCAGTGCCGCAGCGCCCAACAGCTTAAAGCTCACCACGCTCATCTCAGGGCCTCCTAATCAGACGTCGAGGTTGGATACCGCCAGGGCATTGCTTTCGATGAACTCACGGCGCGGCTCGACGTGATCACCCATCAGGGTGTTGAAGATCTGGTCGGCAGCAATCGCATCCTCGATATTGACCCGCAGCATCCGCCGGCTTTGCGGATCCATGGTGGTTTCCCACAACTGCTCGGGGTTCATCTCGCCCAGCCCTTTATAGCGCTGAATGCTGTGCCGGCGTGCGGTCTCATTCATCATCCACTCCAGCGCTTCCTTAAAGGTGCTGATCAGCCTCTTCTTCTCGCCGCGCTGAATGTAGGCACCGTCTTCGAGCAGGCTTTGCAGCTTTTCACCCAGCTCGGCCATAGTTCGGTAATCGTTACTGGCAAACAGGTCGCGGTTGAAGGTGAAATAGCTCGACAGGCCATGGCTGATCGACTCGACTTCCGGCAACCACAGATGCCGCTCGCGGTCTTCACGCAGGCTGACCCGGTATTCCTGACCCGATTTCTCACCCTGTTTGACCCGCTGTTCGAAGCCAACCAGCCAGTTTTCCATGAACGCCTTGTCGGCCAGATTGTCCAGACTCAGACGTGGCAGGTAAATGAAGTGTTCCATCAACTCTTCTGGATACAGGCGTGACAGACGCTTGAGGGTCTTCATTACCGAGCGGAATTCCTGCACGATTTTTTCCAGACCTTCACCGGTGATACCCGGGGCATGTTCGTTGACGAACAGGTAGGAGTCTTCCAGTGCCGACTGGGTCAGATACTCTTCCAGCGCCTCATCATCCTTCAGGTATTGCTCCTGCTTGCCTTTCTTGATCTTGTACAGCGGTGGCTGGGCAATATAGATATAGCCCTTTTCGATCAGCTCCGGCATCTGCCGGAAGAAGAAGGTCAGCAGCAGGGTACGAATGTGCGAACCGTCGACGTCGGCATCGGTCATGATGATGATATTGTGGTAACGCAGCTTGTCGATATTGAATTCTTCCCGACCGATACCGCAGCCCAGGGCGGTGATCAGCGTGCCGACCTCAGCCGAGGACAGCATCTTGTCGAAGCGGGCCTTCTCGACGTTGAGGATCTTACCCTTGAGCGGAAGAATGGCCTGGGTTCTGCGGTTGCGCCCCTGTTTCGCCGAGCCACCCGCAGAGTCACCCTCCACTATGTAGAGTTCGGACAGGGCAGGATCCTTTTCCTGACAGTCAGCCAGCTTGCCCGGCAACCCGGCGATATCCAGCGCCCCCTTGCGCCGGGTCATTTCCCGGGCCTTGCGGGCCGCCTCACGGGCGCGAGCGGCATCGATCATCTTACCAACCACTGCCTTGGCCTCACCGGGGCTTTCCAGCAGATAATCAGCGAAAAACTTGTTCATTTCCTGCTCAACCGCAGTCTTCACCTCAGACGACACCAGCTTATCCTTGGTTTGCGAGGAGAACTTGGGATCCGGCACCTTGACCGAAATGATCGCGGTCAGACCTTCACGGGCATCATCGCCGGAGGTGTTAACCTTCATTTTCTTCAACAACCCTTCCTGCTCGATATAGGCATTCAGCGAGCGGGTCAGGGCGCTACGGAAACCGGCCAAGTGAGTGCCGCCGTCGCGCTGGGGAATGTTGTTGGTGAAACACAGGATGTTTTCGTTGAAGCTGTCGTTCCACTGCAGCGCTACCTCAACACCGATCCCATCCTCACGCTGAAGGTCGAAATGGAACACGCTGTTGACCGCACTCTTGTTCTGGTTCAGGTACTCGACAAAGGCGCGCAAACCACCCTCGTACTTGAAGGTTTCAACCTTGCCACTGCGTTCATCGCGCAGGTTGATGCCGACCCCGGAATTGAGGAACGACAGCTCGCGCAAGCGCTTAGCGAGAATATCCCAGCTGAAGCTGATGCTGCTGAAGGTCTCGGCCGAGGGCTTGAAGTGGATCTGGGTGCCGGTGGTCTCGGTGTCGCCTACCGCCTTCAAAGGCTCCTGGGGGACACCGTGACGGTATTCCTGCTCCCATACCTTGCCCTGACGACGAATCGTCAAGATCAACACCTCAGACAGGGCATTGACCACCGAGACCCCGACACCGTGCAAACCGCCGGATACCTTGTAGCTGTTGTCGTCAAACTTACCGCCAGCATGCAGTACAGTCATGATCACTTCCGCTGCAGACACCCCTTCTTCGTGGATATCCACCGGAATGCCTCGGCCGTTGTCGCGTACGGTGATCGATTCGTCGGTATGAATGATGATATCGATGTCGCTACAGTGGCCGGCGAGTGCTTCGTCAATGGAGTTATCGACCACTTCGAACACCATATGGTGCAGGCCGGTACCATCATCCGTATCACCGATATACATACCGGGGCGTTTACGGACCGCATCCAGGCCCTTCAAGACCTTGATACTGGATGAATCATAGGCATTGTTGTCGGTCATTTCGTCACTCCAGACATTAACCAGTCTGCACAATACGGCCATGTTCCACGTGGAACATGGACACCGGTGTTTCAGTTTTCCAGCTATCAGCCAACTGCTCAGCTTCAACACAACTGATGAACACTTGGCAATTCAATCCTTCCAGCAGGCGACACAGAGCTTCGCGGTGCTGGCCGTCCAGTTCGGAGGGCAGGTCATCGACCAGGAAAACACAGTCCTGTTGCCGTCCACTGGCCTTGAGCAAATGCCCTTGAGCGATTTTCAAGGCACATACCACCAGTTTCTGCTGGCCACGGGACAATACGTCGACAGCATTCATACCGCGTACTCGCAAACGCAGGTCAGCACGCTGCGGCCCGGACTGGGTATAGCCCAACTGACAATCTCGCTCGAACTGCTGATCAAGCACTTCAGCTAGCCCACGCTCCTTGTCCCAGCCGCGGTAATAGCTCAGGCTGAGTTCATCAAGGGTTATCAACTGACCCAGCACCGTTTCAAACTCGGGCTTGAGCTGCTGTATATAGCCGCGCCGATAGTGGTCGATGCGTTCCCCCATTTGCACCAGCTCGGTTTCCCACGGGGCGAGCATGGAACGTTCCATTCTACCACGGCGCAGCAGTGAATTCCGTTGCTTGAGGCTTTTTTGCAGTCGCTGCCAACTGGGCAGGAATTGATGTTCCACGTGGAACACACCCCAATCAAGAAATTGCCGGCGCTGCTTCGGTGCCCCCTCAAGCAAACGAAAACTCTCGGGGTTAATCAACTGCAGTGGCAGGGTTTCGGCCAATTGCGCCGTGCTGCGCACGCTCTGGCCATCAATCCGAATCTGATAATCCGCCTCTTTGCCCCGGGTAATGCCCATCGAGCGTTGAGCACCAGCATGCAAATTCAGGTCAGCAAAAACCGTGCACTGTTGCTGTTCATACTGAATCACTGGGTTGAGGCGAGTACTGCGGAAAGAACGGGCCAGGCCCAAGATATGAATGGCTTCGAGCAAACTGGTTTTGCCGCTGCCGTTGGCGCCGGAAATGATGTTGATGCGTGGGGAGGGATGGAGAGTCACCGGGTGCAGATTACGCACCGCGGTGACTGACAGACGCTTTAATGGCATCGAGCGTTCAGAGACGCATAGGCATGACAACGTAGAGGCTGTCGTCAGACTCGGACTCCTGGATCAGGGCGCTGCTATTGGCATCGGACAGGATCATCTTGATCTGCTCGTTGCTCAGGACGTTCATTACGTCCAGCAGATAGCTGACGTTGAAACCGATCTCCAGCGAATTACCGCTGTAGTCGACCACGATATCTTCTTCAGCCTCTTCCTGCTCCGGGTTGTTGGCCTGGATTTTCAGTTGCGCTTCGCTGAGCATCAGACGAATGCCACGGTACTTTTCGTTGGACAGAATCGCCGTACGGCTGAAAGCATTACGCAACGTCTGGCGATCAGCCAGAATAATCTTGTCGCCACCGCGCGGCAGGACCCGCTCGTAGTCAGGGAATTTGCCATCGACCAGCTTCGAGGTGAAAGTGAAGTCACCGGTAGTGGCGCGGATATGGTGGGTACCCAACACGATATTGACCAGATCGTCAGCCTCACCGAGCAGCCGTGCCAGTTCAAGAATCCCCTTGCGCGGAACGATCAGTTGATAACGTTCCTGGTAGTCGATACCAGCATCGACAGTACACATGGCCATCCGGTGACCATCGGTAGCTACTGCGCGCAGTTGGCCCTTGTTGATTTCCAGCAACATGCCGTTGAGGTAATAACGCACGTCCTGCTGGGCCATGGCGAAACTGGTCCGCTCAATCAGCCGACGCAGTTTGCTTTGACCGATGGCAAAGCTCATGGCCCCCGGGCCGTCTTCAACATTGGGGAAATCGCTGGCAGGCAGGGTAGCCAGGGTAAAGCGGCTGCGCCCGGCCTTGATCAGGGCCTTGTTGTCTTCAACCTTAAGAGTCAGTACAGAGTCATCAGGTAGCGACTTGCAGATATCCATCAGCTTGCGCGCCGGTACGGTGATTTCGCCGTCGACCGCGGCCTCTTCCAGATTGATACGGCCAACCAGTTCGACTTCCAGATCGGTCCCGGTCATCGACAGGGTATTGCCGTCAACCACCAGCAGAACATTGGACAACACGGGCAGGGTCTGTCTGCGTTCGACAACACCGGCCACCAGTTGCAGGGGCTTCAACAGGGCTTCGCGCGGGATGGTGAATTGCATAGTCTTCCTTCGACCTCGTGCAGGTTAGCAGGTTGCCGACGTGACCTCAGGTGGTCAGCGTCCTCAGCAAGTTCTTGTAATCTTCGCGGATATCAGCATCGGTTTCACGCAGCTCGGCAATCTTGCGCGTGGCGTGCAGCACAGTGGTGTGATCCCGCCCACCAAAAGCATCACCGATTTCCGGCAGGCTGTGATTGGTCAGTTCCTTGGACAGAGCCATGGCTACCTGACGCGGCCGCGCCACCGAGCGCGAACGGCGCTTGGAGAGAATATCGGCGATCTTGATCTTGTAGTACTCAGCCACAGTGCGCTGGATATTGTCGATACTCACCAGCTTGTCCTGCAGCGCCAGCAAATCCTTGAGCGACTCACGAATCAGCTCGATGGTGATATCGCGCCCCATGAAATGGGCACTGGCAATAACCCGCTTGAGCGCACCTTCCAGTTCGCGGACATTCGAGCGAATGCGCTGGGCAATGAAGAAGGCGGCATCATGCGGCAGATCGATCCGCGACTGCTCAGCCTTCTTCATCAGAATAGCGACCCGGGTTTCCAGCTCCGGCGGCTCAACCGCTACCGTCAGGCCCCAGCCGAAACGCGACTTTAGCCGCTCTTCCAGGCCGTCAATTTCCTTGGGATAACGGTCACTGGTCAAAATCACTTGCTGCCCACCTTCAAGCAGAGCATTGAAGGTATGAAAGAACTCTTCCTGCGAGCGTTCCTTCTTAGCGAAAAACTGAATGTCGTCGATCAGCAGGGCATCGACCGAACGGTAGTAGCGCTTGAAATCATTGATCGCATTCATCTGCAGCGCCTTGACCATATCCGCCACAAAGCGCTCAGAATGCAGGTAGACAATCTTGGCTGCCGGGTTCTTTTTCAACAGGTGGTTGCCGACCGCATGCATCAAGTGGGTTTTACCCAGGCCCACCCCACCATACAGGAACAACGGGTTGTAACCATGCTTTGGGTTATCGGCGACCTGCCAGGCTGCCGCCCGAGCCAACTGGTTCGACTTACCCTCGACAAAGTTCTCAAAGGTGAAGCTGCGGTTCAGGTAACTGGTGTGCTTGATCAAAGCCGGCGCGGAGTTGTCACTTGCCTGGCCAGGCAAGGGCGTGGCCACTTCGGCATCGGACAATGGTGCGCCTTCTGGCTCAAAGCCCTGGGCACTGACCTGTGCCCGAGGGCGCACTGGTTCAGCTATCCGTTCCGGGGCTGGGGCACTGGGGGCCGGTGTGGCCGCGGGCACTTGCGCTGGTTGAGTCCTGACAGGGGCCTGGACCGCCGCTGCGCTCCTGCGACTGCCAATCAGCAATGAAACCAGTGGGGCCTGGCCCTGGGACAAATCATCGAGCAACTCCTGAATACGATTCAGGTACTTGTCATTGACCCAGTCCAGCACGAAACGGTTGGGCGCGTACAAACGCAGCTCGGTCTGATCCCCATCAACCTGCAGAGGGCGAATCCAGGTATTGAACTGTTGAGATGGTAGCTCATCACGCAAGAAGTCGATGCATTGCTGCCAGAGTGCAACAGACACAATATCCCCCGGTACTTGACCTTATACAACACGTTTCTGGGAGACGGAGGCGGCACATCGTGTGCGGCGTTTCTCGTCCTGACAAGCCACCCATTCTAGCGGTTCACCTTCGACTTATCCACACCAATCAAGCATTTACTGCAATTGGGTCAGAGCGCCACAACAGCATTGCGATAATCGTTCAATGCATCTGTGAACCACGAAATACGGGGCTCTTAAACCCTGTGGAAAACCCTTGATCAAGCCTGTGTCAATTTCCTTGAAGGGTTGTGCACAAAACCACCCTGTGGATATCAACCATATTTATCCACAGAACAGTCACAAGCATCCAACCCATGCCCCAACACCCTGTCAACAACCTTATCCCTTGTCCTAAACCTGCATACCCTCTGAGCCAGGGCAATCTATCCACAGCTCCAGCGGCTACTAAGAACAGTATTTATATTCATCTTTTAAACACATAGATTTTCTATTCTTTTTCATTGAGCATTTCTTTACCAAACAGCCTCCGAATCAAATTGACCTGAGCTGGCGAATTCTCTAGAATTGCCGGTCCCTTGAAAGGGCTCATTGGCTCTTGTTGAACCACTCAGGTATCTGAAGATGAAAAGAACTTTCCAACCCAGCGTTTTGAAGCGCAAGCGTAACCACGGTTTCCGTGCTCGTATGGCCACCAAAAACGGTCGCCAGGTTCTGGCCCGTCGTCGTGCCAAAGGCCGCAAGCGTCTGTCAGCCTAAGACCCGGTTATCCAGGTGGATCTCGGGTTTGGCCCTGAATACAGGTTATTGACGCCTGGCCAGTTCAAGGCCGTTTTCGATGGAGCCACCTGCAAAGCCTCAGGACCCAGTCTGTTGTTGCTCGCTCGATTCAATGAGCAGGAGCATGCACGGCTGGGTTTGGTCATAGCCAAAAAAAATGTCCGGCGTGCCGTAGACCGTAACAAGGTCAAACGCGTGGCACGTGAGTCCTTCAGGCATCACCGTGCTGAACTGGGCAATCTGGATATTGTCGTTCTGGCCCGCCGCGGCCTGGGCGACCTTGACAGTCAGGCGCTGCACGCCCTGTTTCGGGACATGTGGCGCCGACTGATCAAATCGGCTGACAAGCACAAACGAACTCGCGAATCTGGACCCCCGTCATCCCATGCGTAGAGTCGCGCTCGGACTGATCAAGGTTTACCGCTACGCTATCAGTCCGCTGATGGCCAATCATTGCCGTTTCTACCCAAGCTGCTCCTGTTATGCCCAGGAAGCCATCGAACAACATGGCTTGCTCAAGGGCAGTCTGCTCAGCGCCCGTCGCCTGAGCCGTTGCCACCCCTGGAATCCCGGTGGCTACGATCCTGTTCCACCCGCGTCTGACAACCCTTCTTCCCAGATGGCCAACAAACCATGAACATGCAACGAAATATCCTTATTGCTGCCTTGCTCGTGATCACCTACCTCATGGTTTTGCAGTGGAACAAGGACTACGGTCAACCTGAACTGCCGCCGGCCGAAGCCGCTACCAGCCCGCTGCAGGGCAACGACTTGCCGGATTTGGCCGCAGCTCAGGTTGATGGCGACGTACCCGAAGTCATCGAGCCCTCCGCCAACGAAGTGCCCAGCACTGCGGCAGTGCCAGTAGCCACCAGCAACGAGCTGATTCAGGTGCGCACTGACAGCATGCTGGTCAGCATCGACCCGCGCGGCGGTGATATCGTCGCCGTGGCCTTGCCGCAATACCCGCAGCGTAAGGACCGGCCCGACCTGCCGTTCCAATTGCTGGAGCAGAGCAGTGCCCGCACCTATGTCGCCCAAAGTGGCCTGATTGGCCCCAACGGCCTGGACGCCCGTGCCTCTGGCCGACCGCAGTTCAGCAGTGCCCAGACCCAGTATGAACTGGGCGACGCCGAAACCCTGGTGGTTGACCTCAACTATCAAGAGGGTGAGGTCAGCTACATCAAGCGCTTCACCTTCACCCGTGGCGACTATCTGGTCGGCGTCGAATACCTGATCGACAACCAGGGCGACGCCACCTGGACCGGCAACCTCTACGGTCAGATCAAGCGTGACCAGAGTGGTGATCCCTCCAGTACCGGTGCCACCGGCATGGCCACCTACCTGGGTGGAGCCTATTGGAGTGCTGACCGCTCCTATACCAAAGTCAGCTTCAAGGACATGGACAAATCGCGGCTGAGCGAAACCGTGACCGGCGGCTGGGCAGCCTGGCTGCAGCACTACTTTGTCAGCGCCTGGATTCCCAGCGCCGAGCAAAACAACGTCTACCAGACCCGCAAGGATAGCCAGGGCAACTACATCATCGGCTTTATCAGCCCGGCCACCAGCATTGCCGCAGGTGAGCAGGCCAGCCTGAAAGCCGATTTCTACGCCGGTCCGAAAATCCAGGACCGCCTGGGGGAAATTTCCCAGGGCCTGGAACTGACCGTCGACTATGGCTTCCTCTGGTGGATTGCCCAGCCGCTGTTCTGGGTACTGAGCATCATCCATGGCTTCGTCGGCAACTGGGGCTGGAGCATTATCCTGCTGACCATTCTGATCAAACTGGTGTTCTTCCCGCTGTCAGCCACCAGTTACCGCTCAATGGCCAACATGCGCCGGGTGTCGCCGAAGCTGCAGGCGCTGCGCGAGCAGCATGGCGATGACCGGCAGAAAATGTCCCAGGCGATGATGGAGCTGTACAAGAAGGAAAAGATCAACCCGCTGGGTGGCTGTTTGCCGATTCTGGTGCAGATGCCGGTGTTCATCGCCCTGTACTGGGTACTGATGGAAAGCGTGGAAATGCGTCAGGCCGAGTGGCTGGGCTGGATTGGTGATCTGTCGCTGAAGGATCCCTACTTCATCCTGCCGATCCTGATGGGTGTGACCATGTACATCCAGCAGCTGCTCAATCCGACTCCGCCGGATCCGATGCAGGCCAAGGTGATGAAGATGCTGCCGATCATCTTCACCTTCTTCTTCCTCTGGTTCCCGGCCGGTCTGGTACTGTACTGGGTGGTCAACAACATCCTGTCGATCGCGCAACAGTGGTACATTACCCGGCAGATCGAGGGGGCGGCCGAGAAGGCCTGAAGCTGAACCCCGCGCCACGCAAACGCCCCGATCCCGGGGCGTTTTGCATTGAGGTGCCTTAAGTCGCACAGAGGATGCCATGAGCCGTTACCATGCCGATACCATTGCCGCCATCGCCACCCCGCCGGGGCAGGGTGGCGTCGGCATCATCCGCCTGTCCGGCCCGGCGGCACTTACGGTCGCCCGGCAACTCAGCCGGATCGAGCCCAAACCCCGCTATGCCCACTACGGCCCGTTCTGGCATCAGGATCTGGTGCTCGATCAGGGGCTGACCCTGTTCTTTCCCGGGCCACACTCATTTACCGGCGAAGATGTGCTGGAGCTGCATGGCCACGGTGGCCCGGTGGTCATGGATATGCTGCTCAAGGCCTGCCTGGATTGTGGCGCGCGGCTGGCCCGCCCGGGCGAGTTCAGTGAACGGGCCTTTCTCAACGACAAGCTTGACCTGGCCCAGGCCGAAGCCATCGCCGATCTGATCGAAGCCAGCTCCGAGCAAGCCGCGCGCAATGCCGTGCAATCGCTGCAGGGGGCCTTCTCCCGGCGGGTAGATGAGCTGACCGAAGCACTAATCCAGTTGCGCATCTATGTCGAGGCGGCGATCGACTTTCCCGAAGAGGAAATCGATTTTCTCGCCGATGGTCACGTTCTCGGCCAGCTACACGCGATCCAGAACCAACTGACCCAGGTCCAGCGCGAAGCCGGGCAGGGCGCCTTGCTGCGTGATGGCATGACTGTAGTGATCGCCGGTCGACCCAATGCCGGCAAGTCCAGCCTGCTCAATGCCCTGGCCGGCAAGGACAGCGCGATTGTCACCGACATTGCCGGCACCACCCGCGACATCCTGCGTGAACATATCCACATTGACGGCATGCCGCTGCATATCATTGATACTGCCGGCCTGCGGGCTACTGACGATGTCGTCGAGCGGATCGGGGTGGAACGGGCGATGAACGCGATTGCCGAAGCCGACCGCATTCTGCTGGTGGTCGATGCCAGTCAGCCGGAAGCCGGCAACCCGGACAGTCTGTGGCCGGAGTTTCTTGACCAGCACCCGGACCCGGCGAAAATCACCCTGATCTACAACAAGGCGGATATCAGCGGTGAGCCGGTTGGCCTGCAGACTGCCGCTGACGGTAGTGTCAGCCTGCGTCTGAGCGCCCGCAACGGCGAAGGGATCGAGTTGCTGCGCGAGCACCTGAAAAGCTGCATGGGCTTTGAGCAGACCGCCGAAAGCCTGTTCAGCGCCCGCCGCCGACACCTGCAGGCACTGGAACAGGCGGCCGAATTCCTCAGCCATGGCCACCAGCAACTGACCGTCCTGGGCGCCGGCGAACTGCTGGCTGAAGACCTGCGCATGGCGCAACAGGCACTGGGCGAGATCACCGGCCAGTTCAGTGCCGATGATCTGCTGGGGCGGATTTTTTCCAGTTTCTGTATTGGCAAGTAAGCCTTACTCCCAACCAGCCACTGCCGGCTGGCTGATCTGCCGCTGAACCAGGCAGCGACCATCACGCACCGAGGCCAGCACCGGCGACTGGTTGAGCAGCACCTGGTAGGGGTTGTGGCCATGGAGCACCATGCAACGGGCCGGCCGGCCAACGGCAATGCCATAGTCACTCAGGTTAAGCGCCGCTGCGCCGTTATCGGTCACCAGCTCAAGCGCGCTTTCGATTCGCTCTATACCCAGCATGTGACAGGCATGCAGACCAACATCCAGAGTGCGCAGCAGGTTGCCATTGCCCATCGGGTACCAGGGGTCGCGGATCGAGTCCTGGCCAAAGCAGACCTTGAGTCCGGCATCCAGCAGCTCCGGCACCCGGGTGATGCCCCGGCGCTTTGGATAACCATCGAAGCGTCCTTGCAGATGCAGGTTCTCGGTCGGCAGCGCGACAAACCGCAACCCGGCCTTCTGCAGCAGGCGGAATAGGCGGCTGCAATAGGCCTGGTCATAGGAGTGCATGGCGCAGGTGTGGCTGGCGGTGACCCGGCTACCGTAATCACGGCTCAGGGCTTCGGCTGCCAGCACTTCGAGAAAGCGCGATTGCGGGTCGTCGATTTCGTCGCAGTGCACATCTACCAGACAATCGTGGGCCTGGGCCAAATCCATCAACAGCTTGACCGACTCGACCCCATAATCACGGGTAAACTCGAAGTGCGGGATTCCACCGATCACATCGGCGCCCAGCTCCAGCGCACGGCTCATCAGTTCCGGGCCCTTGGGAAAGGACAGAATGCCTTCCTGGGGAAAGGCCACAATCTGCAGATCGACGAAATCCCGGACGCGCTCGCGCACCTCGACCATGGCCTGTAGGGCCGTCAGTTGCGGGTCGGTGACATCGACATGGGTGCGTACATACTGAATGCCATGCGCAGCGAACAGTTTGAGGGTCTGCTCGGCACGCCCTATCACGTCCTCACGGCTGAGCAGCGCCTTGCGCTCAGCCCAGCATTCGATACCTTCGAACAGCGTACCACTGCGGTTCCAGTGCGGCTCACCAGCGGTCAGCGCCGCATCCAGATGAATATGCGGCTCAACAAAGGGCGCACTGACCAGATTGCCCCTGGCGTCCAGTTGCTCTGCACTGGCGTTCAGCTCGCCAACCTGGGATTCGATGGCGCTGAAACGGCCGGAGGCCATGCGCAGGGTATACAGGCCGTCGGCACCAACCAGACGGGCATTGACGATGGCTTCAAGATGCGGGGTCATGCGGGGTCTCCAGATTCAGGCGTGGTGACGCCGGCTCGCGCAGCAGAGCCAGAGCCAGCGTCAGGGTGTAGATATCATCGATATTGCCGGGCTCAAGCCCGGTCAGGGTAAACAGCTTGTCCAGCCGATAGCGCAGCGAGTTGCGGTGACAACCCAAGGCATCGGCTGCCGCCGTCAGGTTGCCCTGGTGCGCCAACCAGGCTTCCAGACTGCTGGCCAGTTGTTTCAGCAACGCCAGATGCTGGCCAATAAAAGGGTCGATCAGGGCCAGGCGCTCCTCAGGCTCGCCCACCCGCAACTGCAACCGCTCAAGCAACGAGCCGGCCTGCTGCTCGGCCAGACGCCGGGCCTGCTGTTCGCGCTGCACGATTGCCCGGCTGATGGCTTCGGTCACGGTCACCATGGGCAGCGAGTATGGCTGCTCCAGCAGTGGCATCTGCAACTGATCAGCCAGGCGCAACAAAGCCAGCGGCAACTGGCCGATATAGACATCACCGGTCAGAATCACCAGGCCTGCGATCTCGGTACGCGCCGCCTCATACAGCAGTTCAAACAGGTTGCCCTGATTGTGGTGCCGGCCAATCCCGGTAATGAATACCAGTTCCCCTCCTTTGATCCAGGGACCAAAGGAGCGATTCTCGGCAACATAGGGCCAGCGTACCAGCCGCTCGCTGCCGGCAGCCCCAGCGCGCAGGCAAATCTCCCCCAGGCCAGGCAACTGCGGTACTTCACGACAGCGCAGACCCATCATCCGGCACTGCGCAGCAACGCGGCACGACGTTCACGCACCCCGGCCACAGCCAGTTCGATCAGGACATAAGACAACGCCGCAACCAGCACCCCAACCAGTGGCGCGATCCAGGCTGAAGCATAGGCAGCCAATGAACCCAACGCATAGGCTGACAGCCCGACCAGGTTGAAGGCCGGCAGTTGGGCTGTGCCAATCTCCGGATAGCGCCCCCGCCAGGACACGAAATAGTTGGCCATGATTACCCCACCGACCGGCGGAATGAAGGTGCCGAGCAGAATCAGAAAGGGAATCAGCCAGGCGTACATCCCCAGCACCGCCAGCAGCGTACCGATGGCCGCACCAATCAGGGTAATGGTCCTGCGCCGCTCGGTCCGCAGCAGATTGCAGCCGGCCACGGCAAAGTTGTAAACAGTATTGTCCTGCGTGGTCCACAGATTGAGAAACAGCATCAGGATCCCCAGTGTTGCCAGCCCCTGGGCCACCAGAATATCGACGATATCAGCCTGCTGATAGACCAGCGCGCCAAAGGCCCCCACCAACGTCATTAAGCCATTGCCCAGGAAGAAGGCGGCCAGGGTCGCCAGTACCGCGGACTTGCCCGAACGGGCGAACCGGGTCCAGTTGGTCGCCTGGGTACCGCCGCTGACGAAGGTACCGAACACCAGGGTAATGGCGGCAGCCACACTCATCTCGGTACTGGGGATCACACTGCTCAGCCCTGACAGCCCGCCAGCATCGGAGGCAGCAATCGTCAGACTGACGGCAACCAGAATGATCATCGCCGGCACGGCAAAACGCGACAGCAGGTCCAGGCCCCGATAACCAACAAAGGCACTGACACAGAATCCAAACCCGAACACCACCATCAACGGCAGGGTCAGCCCCTCAGGCAAACCGGTCATCTTGACCAGCAGCAAGGCCATGGTAGCGGTCCCCCAGGCATACCAGCCGATCTGGGTGAAACCAAGAAGCACATCAGACAACTTGCTGCCCAGTTCGCCAAAGGCGAACCGGCTCATCAAGGCGGTGTTCAACCCAGAGCGGGCGGCAATATAGCCCAGCACCGCCGCGTAACAACCCAGCAACAGGTTGCCGATCAGCAGAATCCACAACATGGTGGAAAAGTCGAAGGCAGTGCCAATACTGCCGCCAGCCCACATGGTGGCGGTAAAGAAGGTAAAGCCCAGCAGCACAAAGCCCATCGACCACAGGCTTTTTCTGGCCTGAGCCGGCACAGGCTCCAAGGGGTAGTCCTGGTCTGCAGTCACATGCGTATCAGTCATCACGGTATCTCCCTATTCTAAAAGGGGCATGGGTTGCGTCAGCGCCCCGCCACGGTTCAGTCCCTTGGGCATTTGCAATGGCTGTGCCACGGGCCAGTTTAGGTTGCCCTCACGCCGTTGGCTGAATCAATGAGCTGTGCAAACTGCACAAATAGCCATAACCCTCCCGCCTGTACTGGTTAATAACGCCCCAAAATGATGCGGATTAGTCGAATAAACCCTGTGGAAAACCCACCCTGAGCCAGGTCGATAACCCTGTGCATGGACTGAGGGCAAACCCGCCTGTGGATAAGCCAACGGGTTACCCACAGCTTTACCCAAGGATTCACCCCTGTCTGTCCCCCTATCACCAACAACCTTATGCTTTCGCTAACCAAATGAAGATATTGACTTTTTTACGCTTATCCACAGAAAAGTGGCTGACCATATACAGTCATATAAACTAGGTTTTTAAACATGTTTTTCCTTTTCTCTATGTAATTTCCTTCACCTTCTTGACTTACCTCGGGTTGATCAAAAAACGTTCAACCGCTGGCTGCAATTTTTTCGCTCTGGGCCTATAATCAGCCCCTTTTCCCAAAATCAGCCTGAACCGGGCAATGAGGTGAGCGGTGGACTATCCAAGTCGTTTTGACGTGATCGTGGTAGGTGGCGGCCATGCCGGTACCGAGGCCGCGCTGGCGGCTGCACGCATGGGTGTGAAAACTCTGCTGCTCAGCCACAACGTCGAAACCCTGGGACAGATGAGCTGCAACCCGGCCATTGGCGGGATTGGCAAGAGTCACCTGGTCAAGGAAATCGATGCGCTGGGTGGCGCCATGGCTCGGGCGACCGACCAGGCCGGGATCCAGTTCCGGATTCTCAATAGCCGCAAGGGCCCGGCGGTGCGTGCTACCCGCGCTCAGGCCGACCGGGTGCTGTACAAGGCGGCGATCCGTCAGATGCTGGAGAACCAGCCGAACCTGTGGATCTTCCAGCAGGCCTGCGATGACCTGATCGTCGAACAGGAGCAGGTACGCGGTGTGGTGACCCAGATGGGCCTGCGCTTTCTTGCCGACAACGTGGTGCTGACTGCAGGTACCTTCCTTGGCGGGCGCATTCACATTGGTCTGGACAACTATTCCGGTGGCCGCGCCGGGGATCCGCCGGCGATTGCCCTGGCTCAGCGCCTGCGCGAACTGCCGCTGCGGGTCGATCGGTTGAAAACCGGTACCCCGCCGCGGATCGACGGCAAGAGTGTGGATTTTTCCCAAATGACCCCGCAACCGGGCGATACCCCGTTGCCGGTCATGTCGTTCATGGGCTCGGTCGACGAGCACCCCGAGCAGGTCAACTGCTGGATCACCCACACCAACGAGCGTACCCACGAGATCATCCGCAACAACCTGGATCGCTCGCCGATGTACACCGGGGTGATCGAGGGCATTGGCCCGCGCTACTGCCCGTCGATTGAGGACAAGATTCATCGCTTTGCCGACAAGAACAGCCACCAGGTGTTCATCGAGCCGGAAGGCCTGACCACCCATGAGCTGTATCCCAACGGCATTTCCACCTCGCTGCCGTTCGATGTGCAGCTGGAGATCGTGCGCTCGATCAAGGGCATGGAGAATGCCCATATCCTGCGCCCCGGCTACGCCATTGAATACGACTACTTCAACCCCCAGGATCTGAAATATTCGCTGGAAACCAAGGTCATCGGCGGGTTGTTCTTCGCCGGGCAGATCAACGGCACAACCGGTTACGAAGAGGCCGGTGCCCAGGGCTTGCTGGCCGGTCTCAACGCTGCCCGCCGGGCCCAGGGCCAGGACGCCTGGTGTCCGCGCCGTGACGAAGCCTACATTGGTGTGCTGGTCGACGATCTGATTACCCTGGGCACCCAGGAACCCTACCGGATGTTCACCTCGCGGGCCGAATACCGGCTGGTGCTGCGTGAAGACAATGCCGACCTGCGCTTGACCGAACAGGGCCGGGCCCTGGGCTTGATCGACGATGCCCGCTGGGCCGCGTTCAACGCCAAGCGCGAAGCCATCGAGCTGGAAAACCAGCGCTTGCGCAGCACCTGGGTACAGCCTGGCAGTGCCCAGGCCGAAGCTTTTGCCAGCCGTTACGGCGTGCCGCTGACACGCGAATACAACCTGCTGGATCTGCTGCGCCGCCCAGAAGTGGACTACCCCGGTCTGTGCCAAACCACGGGTGGCCAGATCATCGATCCGGCGGTCGCCGAACAGGTCGAGATCCAGACCAAGTACGCCGGCTATATCGAGCGTCAGCAGGAGGAAATCGACCGCTTGCGTCAGCATGAAGCCACCCGGCTGCCGGCTGACCTCGACTATCAGGCGCTCAGTGGCCTGTCCAACGAGATCAAGCACAAGCTCGATGCCGCGCGCCCGGAAACCCTGGGCCAGGCCTCGCGGATTCCCGGCGTCACGCCGGCGGCGGTCAGCCTGTTGCTGATCCATCTGAAAAAACGCAACGCCCTGGGCGGCAGTCAACTGGCCCGGGAGGCGTAACGCGGATGCAGGACAAGGCACAGGAACTGGCGGCCGGCGCCGCGCAACTGGATATTGCCCTCAGCCCGCAGCAGAGCTCGCTGCTGCTTGGTTATCTGGCATTGCTGATCAAGTGGAACAAGGCCTACAACCTCACGGCGGTCCGTAACCCCGATGAAATGGTCAGCCGCCACCTGCTCGACAGCCTGAGCGTGCTGCCGTTCATCACGCCTGGCCGCTGGCTGGATGTGGGTAGCGGCGGCGGCATGCCCGGGGTGATCCTGGCGATCATGCGGCCGGACTGTCAGTTCACCCTGCTCGACAGCAACGGCAAGAAAACCCGCTTTCTCACCCAGGTCCGGCTCGAGCTGGGGCTGGGCAATCTGGAAGTGGTCAACAGCCGGGTTGAAGCCTTTGCTCCGGAGCAGCCGTTTGATGGTGTGGTCTCGCGGGCCTTCAGCGCGGCCAATGACTTCGTCGCTCTAACCCGTCATCTGGGAACGGCGAAAACCCGCTGGCTGGCGATGAAAGGCCAGTATCCTGAAGAAGAGCTGGCAGCCCTGCCGCTCGACTTCCGGGTTGAACAAAGCACGCAATTGTCAGTTCCCGGTTGCCAGGGAAGCCGTCATCTGCTGATACTGCGTCGGGTGACTTCGGCGGATAACGGATAGGAGGTGTCAGTGGGTAAGGTACTGGCTATTGCCAACCAGAAAGGCGGTGTCGGCAAGACTACCACCTGCATCAACCTCGCTGCCTCGTTGGCCGCTACCAAGCGCAAGGTGCTGCTGATCGACCTCGACCCCCAGGGCAATGCGACCATGGGCAGCGGGATCGACAAGGCTGAACTGGACAACTCGGTGTACGAACTGCTGACTGGCCGCTGTGAACTGGATCAGGCCCTGCAACGTTCCGAACATGGCGGCTATGACTTGCTGCCTGCCAACGGCGACCTGACCGCTGCCGAAGTCGAACTGCTTGATATCAAGATGAAAGAGAGCCGGCTGCGCTACGCCTTGACTAATGTTCGAGGCAAATACGATTTCATCCTGATCGACTGCCCGCCGTCGCTGAACATGCTGACAGTCAACGGACTGGTTGCCGCCGATGGTGTGGTGATTCCGATGCAGTGCGAATACTACGCGCTGGAGGGGCTGTCGGCGCTGGTTGACACCATCAGCCGGATTGCCGCGGTACTTAACCCCAATCTGCAGATCGAAGGTCTGCTGCGGACCATGTACGATCCGCGCAACAGCCTGACTCTGGATGTGTCGGCCCAGCTCTCCAGCCATTTTGGCGACAAGCTCTATCAGACCGTGATTCCACGCAATGTGCGTCTGGCCGAGGCGCCGAGTTTCGGCATGCCGGCATTGGCCTACGACAAGCAGTCGCGCGGCGCGGTGGCCTATCTGGCGCTGGCCGGTGAACTGGTACGGCGCAGCAAGCAGGCGGCCAAGGCCGCGGCAGCAGCAACCGAATAATCTAACCGGAAGAAGGACAGCACAGGCATGGCGGCGAAAAAGCGCGGCTTGGGACGAGGACTGGATGCACTGCTTGGGCAGGCCAACGCCGCCCGGCAACCGGTGGAAGACAGTCAGGATCAGCAGCTCAAGGAGCTGCCGGTCGATCTGATTCAGCGCGGCAAATATCAACCGCGGCGGGACATGGACCCCCAGGCCCTTGAGGAACTGGCTGAGTCGATCAAGGCCCAGGGCGTGATGCAGCCGATCGTAGTGCGGCCGGTCGATGGGCAGCGCTACGAAATCATTGCCGGTGAGCGGCGCTGGCGGGCGACCCAACTAGCCGGGCTGGACGCTATTCCGGCGGTAATCCGCGAGGTTCCGGACGAAGCCGCGATCGCCATGGCGCTGATCGAGAACATCCAGCGTGAAGACCTTAATCCGATCGAAGAAGCCATGGCCCTGCAGCGCCTGCAGCAGGAATTCGAGCTGACCCAGCAGGAAGTGGCCAACGCAGTCGGCAAGTCGCGAGTCACAGTCACCAATCTACTGCGTCTGATGGCCCTGCCCGATGACGTCAAACTGCTGCTCGAGCGTGGCGATATCGAAATGGGCCATGCCCGGGCTCTGCTCGGCCTGCCCTTGGAGCAGCAAACCCAGGCCGCTCGTCAGGTCGTGGCCAAAGGGTTGACCGTCCGCCAGACCGAAGCGCTGGTTCGCCAATGGCTGAATCCGCGCCGTGAGTCAGCCCAGGTTCGCAGCAATCCGGATATCGATCGGCTGCAACTGGATCTGTCCGAGCGACTCGGCGCCGAGGTGAAAATTCAGCACGGCAACAAGGGCAAAGGCAAGCTGGTCATCAGCTACAGCTCACTGGATGAACTGGACGGCGTTTTGATGCACATCAAGTGACAGCCGGGCCGCTACTTTGGTCGTGAACCCACCTGCCAAGGTGGCAATAGCGGCGAAAATCGACCGGATTTCGGGCGGTTTCGGTTGAACCTGCTGGTTATTCAACCTATACTCCCTCGCGCTGTTTTGGCTGGTGAATGCACCAGTTTGTTGCAAGCAAACAACCGGAATGCGCCCGGAAGAGGCCGTATCACAGGTTAGGGTAAATGGACGCAAGAACGCCCAACAGAACCCCCTTCCATCGGCTCCCCGCTTTCCCGGTGTTGCTGCTGCAAAGCCTCGTTATGTTCGGGGTTGCCGCGATCCTGTGGTTTTTCCAGGGACCGGTTGCCGGTTATTCCGGCTTGTTGGGAGGGCTGATCGCACTGGTCCCCAACGCTTATTTTGCCTACCGGGTGTACCGCTATAGCGGTGCCCGGTCGGCGCGCGCCATCGTTCGGGAACTGTATTCCGGCGAGGCAGGCAAACTGATTTTGACCGCCGCACTGTTTGTGCTGGTGTTGGTGGGCGTGAAACCGCTGGAGGTCGCCGCAGTGTTCGGTGGGTACCTCGCGGTGCTGGCTGTAGGTGCCAGCGCATTGCTCATCGTCAGAGGCTTTCCAAAGCATTAGCGTTTGAGGCGAATATGGCGAGTACATCAGTAGAGTATATTCAGCACCATTTGCAGAATCTGACCTTCGGCAAACTGCCGGCCGGTTATGAGCGTTACGATGGTTCTGTGTTGCAGGAAGCTACCTGGACCGTGGCCAAGAGTGGCAGTGAAGCCGCTGACATGGGCTTCATGGCATTCCACCTGGATACCCTGGGCTGGTCGATCCTGATGGGGATCATCTTCCTCGGCCTGTTCCGTTTTGTTGCTACCCGCGTCACCGTCGATACCCCCAATGGGCTGCAGAACCTGGTCGAAATGACCGTCGAGTTCGTGCAGAACATGGTCAAGGATACCTTCCACGGCCGTAATCCACTGATCGCCCCGCTGGCCCTGACCATCTTCGTCTGGGTCCTGCTGATGAACTCGCTGAAGTGGATTCCGGTCGACTACATACCGCAGCTGGCGGTGCTGTTCGGTCAGTACGTCCTGGGCATGGACCCGCATGACGTCTACTTCAAGATTGTTCCCACCACCGATCCCAATGCCACCTTCGGCATGTCCATCGGGGTGTTCGCGCTGATCATTTTCTATAGTTTCAAGGTCAAGGGCACCGGCGGATTCATGAAGGAGCTGTCCTTCACCCCGTTCAACCACTGGGCCCTGATTCCGGTCAACCTGTTCCTGGAAATTCTCGGTCTGCTGACCAAGCCGCTGAGCCTTGCGCTGCGTCTGTTCGGCAACATGTATGCCGGTGAAGTGGTGTTCATCCTGATCGCGCTGCTGCCGTTCTACCTGCAGTGGGTACTGAACGTGCCATGGGCGATCTTCCACATCCTGGTCATTCCGCTGCAGGCCTTCATCTTCATGGTGCTCACCATTGTGTATCTGAGCGCTGCCCATGAGGACCATTGACGCAGTCAGAACCTGTTCAACCAACGACAACCTTGCACTACAACCTTGAAACTTAGTTAGGAGTAATTATGGAACTCGTAATCATCGCTGCCGCTATCATGATCGGTCTGGGCGCTCTGGGTACTGGTATCGGCTTCGCCCTGCTGGGCGGCAAGCTGCTGGAGTCCACTGCTCGTCAGCCTGAACTGGGCCCGCAGCTGCAGACCAAGACCTTCCTGATGGCCGGTCTGCTCGACGCCGTGCCGATGATCGGCGTTGGTATCGCGATGTACCTGATCTTCGTTGTTGCCCCTGGTCTGGCTGGTTGATCGATCGACTCCGATAACTGGCAGGGCGCAGGCCCTGTCAGATCGATCGTCACACCCCAGGTATCAACGAAATAGCACGAGGTAAATCGCTGTGAACATTAATCTGACGCTGTTTGGTCAAACGATTGCCTTCGCTATTTTTGTCTGGTTTTGCATGAAGTTCGTCTGGCCGCCGATCACGGCAGCCATGGCCGAACGCCAGAAAAAAATCGCCGAAGGCCTGGATGCGGCTGGCCGCGCCCAGCGTGACCTGAGCCTCGCTCAGGAAAAAGCTTCCCAGACCCTGCGTGAGACCAAGGAACAGGCTACTCAGATCATCGAGCAAGCCAACAAGAGTGCCAACCTCATTATTGAGGAAGCCAAGCAGCAGGCACGTTCCGAAGGTGAGCGCCTGATTGCGGCCGCCAAAGCCGAAATCGAACAAGAAGTGAATCGCGCCAAGGATCAACTGCGTGCCCAGGTTGCCACTCTGGCAGTCAAGGGTGCTGAACAGATCCTGCAGTCCGAGGTGGATTCCAAGGCCCACAGTGAGCTGGTCGAAAAACTGGCCTCACAACTCTAAGCGAGGCGAGCGATGGCTACTATCAACACGCTAGCTCGGCCTTACGCCAAAGCCGCTTTCGAGCACGCGTCGACAGCCAATCAGCTGGATGCCTGGTCAGGCATGCTGGCTCTGGCTGGCGCTGCGATCAACGAAGCGGTTTTTGCCGATAGAGTGCGCAACCCGGGTCTGACCCGTGAGCGCAAGGCCGAGGACCTGCTCATGGTGTGTGAAGGTCAGATCGACGAGGCGTTCGGAAATTTCATCCGGACCCTGGCCGAAAATGACCGTCTGCCCCTGATCCCGGTAATCGCCGAGCTCTATGAGCAACACAAGGCGGAGCACGATCGGAGCGTCGCAGTCGAAGTCGAAAGCGCCTTCGAGCTGAGCGAAGATCAACTGAAAACGCTGGCAACCGCACTATCCAAGCGGTTGGACCGGACAGTGACCCCTCAAGTCACCATCAATCCCGCCCTGATCGGCGGTGTGCTGGTACGTGCGGGTGACCTGGTCATCGATGGTTCGGTCCGCGGCAAGCTTGCAAAGCTCGCCGAGGCGTTGAAATCCTGATTTGAGGGACATGGCACATGCAGCAACTGAATCCTTCCGAAATTAGCGAAATTATCAAGAAGCGCATCGAGAAACTCGATGTCAGCTCCCAGGCCCGCAATGTCGGCACCATCGTCAGCGTTTCCGACGGTATCGTGCGCATCCATGGCCTGGCCGATGTAATGTACGGCGAAATGATCGAGTTCCCCGGTGGCGTCTATGGTATGGCGCTGAACCTGGAGCAGGACTCTGTCGGTGCGGTGGTTCTGGGTGAATACCTGAGCCTGGCCGAGGGCATGACTGCCCAGTGCACCGGCCGCATCCTTGAAGTACCGGTTGGTCCGGAACTGCTGGGTCGCGTCGTTGACGCGCTGGGCAATCCGATCGACGGCAAGGGCGCGATCGATGCCAAGGCTACCGACGCGGTCGAAAAGGTCGCTCCGGGTGTGATCTGGCGTAAGTCGGTCGACCAGCCGGTGCAGACCGGTTACAAGTCGGTTGACGCGATGATTCCGATCGGCCGTGGCCAGCGTGAGCTGATCATCGGTGACCGTCAGACCGGTAAGACCGCCATGGCGGTTGATGCGATCATCAACCAGAAAGGCTCCGGCATCAAATGTATCTACGTAGCCGTTGGTCAGAAGCAGTCGACCATCGCCAACGTGGTACGCAAGCTGGAAGAGCACGACGCTCTGGCGCACACCGTGGTAGTTGCCGCATCGGCTTCCGACCCGGCTGCCCTGCAGTTCCTGGCGCCCTACGCCGGCTGCACCATGGGCGAGTACTTCCGTGACCGTGGCGAAGACGCCCTGATCATCTATGATGACCTGTCCAAGCAGGCTGTGGCTTACCGCCAGATCTCCCTGCTGCTGCGTCGTCCGCCGGGTCGTGAAGCCTACCCGGGTGACGTGTTCTATCTCCACAGCCGTCTGCTTGAGCGTGCCTCGCGCGTCTCTGAAGAGTACGTTGAGAAGTTCACCAACGGTGAAGTGAAAGGCCAGACCGGTTCCTTGACCGCACTGCCGATCATCGAAACCCAGGCCGGTGACGTATCGGCGTTCGTTCCGACCAACGTGATCTCGATCACCGACGGTCAGATCTTCCTCGAGTCCAACCTGTTCAACTCGGGTATCCGTCCGGCAGTTAACGCTGGTATCTCGGTATCGCGTGTTGGTGGTGCGGCCCAGACCAAGATCATCAAGAAGCTGTCCGGTGGTATTCGTACCGCACTGGCCCAGTTCCGTGAACTGGCGGCTTTTGCTCAGTTCGCCTCCGATCTGGACGAAGCGACCCGCAAGCAGCTCGAGCACGGTCAGCGTGTTACCGAGCTGATGAAGCAGGACCAGTATGCGCCGATGTCGATCGCCGAAATGGCCATCAGCATCTACGCCGCCGAGAAGGGCTTCCTGAACGATGTCGAACTGAACAAGGTCGGCGCCTTCGAGAAGGCCATGCTCGCCTACTTCAAGCGTGATAAGGCTGATCTGCTGGCCAAGATCAACGAGAAGGGCGACTACAACGACGAGATCGAAGCCGGTATCAAGTCTGGCATCGAGAACTTCAAGGCGACCCAAAGCTGGTAAGCCGAGCGCGGGGCATGGTGACATGTCCCGCTTCGTGCGACCCGGCCAAGGGCTAACCTGAAAGGTGTGACATGGCAGGCGCAAAAGAGATTCGCACCAAGATTGCGAGTATTAAAAGTACGCAGAAGATCACCAGCGCCATGGAAAAGGTGGCGGTCAGCAAAATGCGCAAGGCACAGCAGCGCATGGCCGCCAGCCGCCCCTACGCTGAGCGGATCCGTCAGGTAATTGGCCATCTGGCCAATGCCAACCCGGAATACCGCCACCCGTTCATGCAAGAGCGTGAAGTCAAGCGGGTGGGGTATATCGTGGTCAGCACGGACCGTGGTCTCTGCGGTGGCTTGAACACCAACCTGTTCAAGGCACTGGTTCAAAACATGAAGGAATGGCGTGATCGCAACGTTGAAACCGACCTGTGCGTGATCGGTAGCAAGGGCGCCAGCTTCTTCCGCAGCTTCGGCGGTAACGTCGTGGCCGCCATCAGCCACCTGGGCGAAGCGCCGTCGGTCAATGACCTGATCGGTAGCGTCAAGGTGATGCTCGATGGTTATCACGAAGGCCGTATCGACCGTCTGTACCTGGTATCCAATACCTTCATCAACACCATGGTGCAACAGCCCACGGTGGAGCAGATGATCCCGCTGGTGGCGTCGGAAAGCGACGAACTCCAGGAACGTTGGGATTACCTGTATGAACCGGATGCCCAGGCGCTGCTGGATGGCCTGCTGACTCGTTACATTGAGTCCCAGGTGTATCAGTCAGTGGTCGAGAACAATGCTTGCGAACAAGCGGCCCGGATGATCGCGATGAAGAGCGCGACTGACAACGCCGGTGAGCTCATCAACAATTTGCAGCTCATCTACAACAAGGCCCGTCAGGCAGCGATCACCCAGGAAATTTCGGAAATCGTCGGCGGCGCCGCCGCGGTTTGACGACAGGGTTTCAAACTTTTAGAGGAACCAACAATGAGTAGCGGACGTATCGTTCAAATCATCGGCGCGGTCATCGACGTGGAATTCCCGCGTGCTGACGTGCCGAAGGTGTATGACGCGCTGCAAGTTCCGGAGCACGACAACCTGACTCTGGAAGTTCAGCAGCAGCTGGGTGACGGCATCGTACGTGCCATCGCCATGGGTACCACCGAAGGCCTCAAGCGTGGCCTGAGCGTGAACAATACCGGTTCAGCCGTATCGGTTCCGGTCGGGGTCAAGACCCTGGGCCGGATCATGGACGTACTGGGTAACCCGATTGACGAAGCTGGCCCGATTGGCGAGGAAGAGCGCTGGGAAATCCACCGCAAGGCCCCGTCCTATGCCGAACAGTCTGGCTCCAACGAGCTGCTGGAAACCGGCATCAAGGTAATCGACCTGATGTGTCCGTTCGCCAAGGGCGGTAAGGTCGGTCTGTTCGGTGGCGCCGGTGTGGGCAAGACCGTAAACATGATGGAGCTGATCCGTAACATCGCCATCGAGCACAGCGGTTACTCGGTATTCGCCGGTGTGGGTGAGCGGACTCGTGAAGGTAACGACTTCTATCACGAGATGAAGGACTCCAACGTACTGGACAAGGTAGCCCTGGTTTACGGCCAGATGAACGAGCCGCCGGGTAACCGTCTGCGCGTGGCCCTGACCGGTCTGACCATGGCCGAGAAGTTCCGTGACGAAGGTCGTGACGTACTGTTGTTCATCGACAACATCTACCGTTACACCCTGGCCGGTACCGAAGTATCCGCACTGCTGGGTCGTATGCCCTCGGCGGTAGGTTATCAGCCGACTCTGGCCGAAGAGATGGGTGTTCTGCAGGAACGCATCACCTCGACCAAGACCGGTTCGATCACCTCGATCCAGGCCGTATACGTACCTGCGGACGACTTGACCGACCCGTCACCGGCTACCACCTTCGCCCACTTGGACGCGACCGTGGTACTGTCCCGTGACATCGCTTCTCTGGGTATCTACCCGGCGGTTGACCCGCTCGACTCCACCAGCCGTCAGCTCGACCCGCTGGTGATCGGTCAGGAGCACTACGACACCGCCCGTGGCGTTCAGTATGTTCTGCAGCGTTACAAAGAGCTGAAGGACATCATCGCCATTCTGGGTATGGACGAACTGTCCGAGGAAGACAAGCAGCTGGTGGCCCGTGCCCGTAAGATGCAGCGCTTCCTGTCCCAGCCGTTCTTCGTGGCCGAGGTCTTCACCGGTGCTCCGGGCAAATACGTTGCCCTCAAGGAAACCATCCGGGCCTTCAAGGGCATCCTCAATGGCGACTACGACCACCTGCCGGAGCAGGCGTTCTACATGGTCGGTACCATTGACGAAGCCATCGAGAAAGCGAAGAACATGTAATGGGTAGCGCCCGCGCAAGCGGGCGCAGAACCGAGGCAAAACAATGGCTATGACAGTGCACTGCGATATCGTAAGCGCGGAAGAAGAGCTGTTCTCAGGCCTGGTCGAAATGGTCGTGGCCCATGGCAACATGGGTGATCTGGGTATTCTGCCCGGTCACACCCCACTGCTGACCGACCTCAAGCCGGGCCCGGTTCGGGTGATCAAGCAGGATGGCAGCGAAGAGGTGTACTACATCTCTGGCGGCTACCTGGAAGTTCAGCCGAGCATGGTCAAGGTGCTCGCCGACACGGCTATCCGTGCTGGCGACATCGATGAAGCAGCCGCTCTGGAAGCGAAGAAGGCCGCAGAAAAGGCTCTTAACGAGAAAGGCGCCGAGTTTGACTACGGTTCGGCCTCCGCCCGTCTCGCTGAAGCCGCCGCCCAGCTTCGTACCGTGCAGGAAATGCGCAAGAAATACGGCGGACCGGCGCTTAACAACCGCTAACCCCGTCAAAAAAGGCAGCTTCGGCTGCCTTTTTTGTTGACGCCGCAAAGACTGCGGACCTCCAGCCCCCGAGCACTTTTTTGTTATTATCCGCCCCCTGTCTTCGTTATCCGTAAAAGGACCCGCCGATGAATCTGCACGTCGTCATTCTGGCCGCCGGCCAAGGCACCCGTATGCGCTCTGCCCTGCCGAAGGTTCTGCACCCGGTAGCCGGTAAGCCGATGCTGGGCCATGCGATCGATTGTGCCCGGGCGCTGGCGCCGCAAAAGATTCATGTGGTGATTGGCCATGGTGCCGAACTGGTTCGTGAACGGCTGGATGCCGAGGATATCAACTGGGTATTACAGGCCGAGCAGCTGGGCACTGGTCATGCAGTGGCACAGGCCTTGCCGCAGATCGAGGCGGCCGAGCAGATTCTGGTGCTGTACGGCGATGTGCCGCTGCTGCGGGTCGAGACCCTGCAGGCACTCAGTGCCCAGGCCGGCACCGAGGCCTTGGGGCTGCTGACCGTGGAGATGGCCGATCCGACCGGTTATGGGCGTATCGTGCGTAATGCTGCCGGCCAGGTCCAGGCGATTGTTGAGCAGAAGGACGCCAGTGCTGAGCAACTGCAGATCTGTGAAGGCAACACCGGCATCATGGCGTTGCCCGGACGCTACGCCGCCGACTGGCTCACCAGTCTCTCCAACGACAATGCCCAGGGTGAGTATTACCTGACCGATGTAGTGGCTCTGGCAGTCAGCCAGCAAGTACCGGTCCAGGTAGCCCAGCCCGAGGATGAAGACGAGGTGATGGGTGCCAACAACCGTCAGCAACTGGCGGTGCTGGAGCGGGTCTATCAGCGCCGTCAGGCAGAACGGCTAATGGTCCAGGGGGTAACCCTGCTGGATCCGGCACGGCTGGATGTACGCGGTGACATTCAGGTCGGACGGGACATTCTGATCGACATCAACGTGGTGCTTGAAGGTCGAGTGGTGATTGAGGACAACGTTGAGATCGGTCCCAATTGTGTGCTTAAAGATTGCGTGATTGGCGCTGGCAGTGTGATCAAGGCCTTCAGCCATCTTGAAGGCGCCGAGGTTGGCCCCCACTGCGATGTTGGCCCTTATGCCCGACTACGGCCCGGCACCCGCCTGGCGGCCAAGGCCAAAATCGGTAATTTCGTCGAGACCAAGAAAGCCGAGATCGGTGCTGGAGCCAAGATCAATCACCTGTCCTACGTCGGTGATGCCGAAGTTGGCGCTGGTGCCAATATTGGCGCCGGCACCATCACCTGCAACTACGATGGGGTCAACAAGTTCAAGACCCGGATTGGTGAGGGAGCTTTCATTGGCTCCAATACTGCGTTGGTTGCCCCGGTCTCGATTGGTGATGGCGCCACGACCGGTGCTGGCTCCACTATTACCCAGGATGTTCCGGCCGGTGATCTGGGGGTGGGTCGGGCCAAGCAGCGCAATATTGGTGGCTGGAAACGCCCGCAGAAACAGGGCTGAGCTGAGGCCTCTGATCGGCTTGGGCTAAGGGCACCATACAAAAACGCAATCACTCCTGTGCCGCAACCCTGTTCTATAGTTAAAGGGGTATGGCCGACGGACACAGGAGAATCCGTATGCTGGTGAAGCTTTCCCCTGGCTTGCGCAACCTGCAACTGCCGCTGCGATTGACCCTCAAGGGTGGGCCTACTCTCGATCTGGGCCCTGATCCAAGGGTGACCCTGGAGATCCAGGATCTGAGCCTGCTTGAGGAGCTGGCCGAGCCGAGTCTGGACAAGCTGGGCGAAGCCTACATTTCCAGACGGATGGAAATTCATGGCCCGATCATGGATGTGATTGAAGTGGCCGATATGCTCAGCAAGGGGTTGCTGGGCGATGATCCCGGTCCAGCGCCGCAGCGCCAGGCGCATGACAAGCACACCGATGCGGCAGCGGTTTCCTACCATTACGACCTTTCCAACGAGTTCTACAGCCTGTGGCTGGACCCGGAAATGGTCTATTCCTGCGCCTATTTTCACTCGGTTAATGACAGTCTGGCCCAGGCCCAACGGCAGAAGCTGGATCACCTGTGTCGCAAGTTGCGGCTGCAGCCGGGGGAGCGCTTGCTGGATGTCGGTTGTGGCTGGGGCGGTCTGGCCCGGCATGCCGCCAGGTATTATGGCGTCGAGGTGTATGGCATTACCCTGAGTCAGGCACAGTTAGAGCTGGCCAGACAGAAGAACGTCGAAGCCGGGCTCGACCAGCATATTCAGTTGGAGTTGCTGGACTACCGCGACCTGACTGGTCAGGAGCAGTTCGACAAGGTGGTCAGTGTTGGCATGTTCGAGCACGTTGGCCATGCCAACCTGGATGCCTACTTCAAGGTTCTCCACGACCAGGTCAAGCCCGGTGGGCTGGTGATGAATCATGGCATCACCTCCAAGCACACCGACGGTCGTCAGGTCGGGCGTGGTGCCGGGGACTTCATTGGCCGCTACGTGTTCCCCCATGGCGAGCTACCGCATCTGGCCATGGCGGTGTCTAGCATGAGCGAACAGGGGCTTGAAGTGGTCGATGTCGAGAGCCTGCGCCTGCACTATGCCCGAACCCTGGAATGCTGGAGCGACAATCTTGAACGACAGCTTGAACGAGCCAGGACGTTGATCGACGACAAGGCTCTGCGGATCTGGCGGATCTATCTGGCCGGATGTGCCTACGGCTTTCGCCGCAATTGGATGAATATTCACCAGATACTGGCGGTCAAACCGCACGCCGACGGCAGCCATGGGTTGCCATGGACCAGGGCTGATCTGTACCGTTAGGGGTTCCTTAGGCAGCCGCATCGGGCGGTAGCAGGTATTGGACAACTGGGGGAAGGGCGATGCGCACGGTTCTGGTGCTGATGATTGCAGGCTGGCTGACAACCGCCAGTAGCTGGGTAGCGGCTGAGCTGCCGCGGTTGGCCCTGCCCTTAGGCGACGAGTTGTTTCAACTGGAACTGGTCGATGATCCGGTCAGCCGACAGCAGGGCCTGATGGGCCGTGGGTCGCTGGATACCAATGGCGGCATGCTGTTTGATTTTCCCGCCGGCACCCGGCCGGCGATCTGGATGCGCAATATGCTCATCAGCCTGGATCTGCTGTTTGTGGATGATCAGGGCCAACTGGTGCAGATCTTCGAACAGGTGCCACCATGCCAGGCCATGCCCTGCCCGATTTACCGCGCCGAGCAGCCGCTGCGTTTTGTCATTGAGCTGGCTGCCGGCAGCGCCGAACGTCTGGGCCTGCAACCCGGCGCTCAGCTCGAGCTGGGTGAGTTGACCTTGCGCCCGGCCCCGCCCCAGTAAATGGTCTTGCTCTGGCGCGCGACCTACCTAAGCCACACAGACCTCCGAGCATGCCCCCAGGTATTCAGGGATTTTCTATCCAGCGGCCCTGGCTGATCTGCTCACAGTAAGCCTGCAATACCGGCGCATCGTCCGGGTCGCTGTAATAGTGGATCGATTGCTGATAGGCCACCCCTTCGCTGCGCGCACCCTGACAAATACCATAGGCGCCCTCCGGACACTGTTTGAGCATCTGTACCTGGAAGCTACGGTCAGGAATCTGCGGCTGACAGAAGCTGTCACTGAACAGTTGCGCCGGGATGGTCAGGTTTTGCTGACACATACGAATCGGTAACTGGTCGTCATTGGATTCGATCAGGCAGGCCTCAGCCATAGCCAGAGTCGAAAGCAGACACAGGGGAAACAAGCTCAACAGGCGCAGCGACATTGATTTCAATCCGGGCAAAACCCTACCTTACTGGCTGTGCAGCAGCCGCCGCAAGCCGGGCTCCAGCTCTTGGCGTTCAAGGGGCACGGTACTGATCAACTCCAGGCGGTTGTCATTGCGCCAGTCACTGACGCGCCAGTGCAAAGGTTCGGGCGCCAGGCAGTTGAAACTCATCCAGCCGGCCTCGGTATTGAAAATGCCCTTGGCCCGCAGCCAGTGTTGTTCAGCCAGCCATTGTGCCAGCGCCTGGCGTTGGACCCTGAGCTGGGGATGCAGCCGCCAGCCGATGCTGTGAAAACCATCCTGCTGGCGCTGCAGGCAGTGCCAGTCATCCATGGTTTGCCACAACGGCAGCGGCGCCGGGCTGGCGTTCAATACCGGCGGTGGCTCGGCCCCCGGCTGTTGCTCAGCGGTTTGTGGCAGGCAGGTCAGTGCCAGAGCGCCGTGATCACAGCTCAGCTGTTCAATATTGCTCAACTCGCCAGGCAACTGAGGCGGCTGTGAGCAGTCACTGATCCGGTTCAACACCAGCAGACCAGCTTGCGGCAGTGCGCTGGCCTGCGCCGGGGACAGCTTCAGAGGCTGGCGGGCATCGAGCACCATGATCAGCGGTTGCAGTTGCAGAACCCTGTCCCAGGGTGACTGCTGCAATTGCTGCTGAAGCGTAGCGGGGTGACCCAGGCCGGAACACTCGATCAACAGTCGGTCAGGCCGGGCTCGGCGCAGAAGACGACTGAGACCGACTTGAAACGGTACGCCATTGACGCAGCATAGACAGCCACCGGCGATATCGGCGATCTGCACGCCGCTCTCGGGTTGCTCCAGCAGCGCCGCATCAATGCCTAACTCACCGAACTCGTTGATCAACAGGGCCCAGCGCTCGTTCTCCGGGCGCTGGCCGAGCAGATGGCGCAACAGGCTGGTCTTGCCGGCACCGAGCGGGCCGGCGATTAAGTGAGTGGGGATGGCGTTGAGCATGGGGCTGATCCGTAGTGATAGCCAACAGCATACCTCAGCGCGCAGCTTGGGCTGAAATAATAAAAGTGTTATAACATAACCTTTTGTGAGGTCGCCATGAATGCCAACACCCTGCCCGATATCGCTGCGCAACGGACCCAGATCGCGGCAACGCTCGACTGGGTCGGTATGGAGGCCGTTGCCGCCCGGGTAGTACTGGGTGACGACGTTGCTCCGTTGCTGATGAAGGCCGATGTCGGGGTTAATCTGCGCCAGGCTGAGGCCAAGGGTATCCACATGTCGCGTCTGTACCTGGCGCTCGACAGGCTGGATCGCCAGCCGCTGACCGGGGCCTTCCTGGAACAGCTCCTGCAGGAGTTTCTGGACAGCCACAGCGCCCTGGCCGATCAGGCGACACTAAGCCTGCATGGCGAACTGCCCCTGCGTAGGCCGGCGCTGGTCAGTCCGCTGGCTGGCTGGAAGGCTTACCCGCTGGTTGTGCATGGTCGACTGGGGCCGCAGGGGTTCCACGTGGAACTAGGATTACAGGTGGCCTATTCATCGACCTGTCCGTGCTCGGCCGCCCTGGCTCGGCAACTGATCCAGCAGCGTTTTGCCGAGGACTTCAGCAACCGTGAGCTGAACCATGCCGCTGTGCTTGACTGGCTGGGCAGCCCACAGGGCATTGTCGCCACACCACACAGCCAGCGTAGCCAAGCTCATGTACAGGTCCGGCTGCCTGCACGTTTCGAGCGCTTGCCCATGGAGGAACTGGTTGAGCGGATCGAACAGGCGCTGGGTACGGCGGTGCAGACAGCGGTCAAGCGCGCCGACGAGCAGGCCTTCGCCTTGGCCAATGGTCAGAATCTGATGTTCTGCGAAGATGCCGCCAGGCGGCTGCATGCCAGTCTGCAAGATTGGTCGTTGATTGAGGGCTTCACGTTACGGGTGGTACATGCTGAAAGTCTGCATGACCACGATGCGGTGGCAAAGGCCAGCTATAACTGGCGCTGACGGTCAGTCGAGCAGCAGGCCGACCTGGCGACGCTTGGGCAGCTTGCGTACCACCAGTTGATGGGCTTCCTTAAGCCGCTGGCATAACTCGGCTTCAGGTAGCGGATAGGGATAGCTCAAGGTGACCCAGTGAGCCCGGGCCAGGTAGGGGGCCGGGCTGACGCCAGGGCGATCGCAATAGCCCAGAAACAGGTCATCGGCTACCTTGAGCGAGCAACTGTGATCATGCACATCAATCAGTGCGAACATCTTGTTGTCCGCGACCGAGAACACCCGGTAATTGCCCCATTTGATATCCTCGCGTACGCCCGGCAGATGCAGGCACAGCGCGGCAAGCTCACTGTCGGTCATCGCAGCGGTCGCACATTGTCGTGATAGTTGTGGGGCGGTGGGTTGTCGTCCCCAGGGAAAGGATGCGGTGCCAGCTCAATATGCTGGAGCTGGTTACCATGCAACTCGATGTGGCCGTTGTAGCGCCGCTCACCGGTAACTGTGAACTCGAACCCGTAGCGCCGCACCCAACCCCAGCGTCCGTGTCGATTGCGCCCCAGGCGCAGCCGGGTCAAGGCGATGCTTTCGTCCAGCAGTTGCACATCGGTTTTGGCACAATGCTGGCGTACCAGGCCCAGCGCCCGGTCGCGCAAGCCCAGGCCCCGCCATAACCAGGTGCCGATCGCTGCCGCCAGCAGTAACAGGGCGACATGGCCCAGATCGAACATGGAAACCCCTTTCGTTGTGGTAACGATCAGACTCTATCCTACAACTGAGCACTCGGGGATGCACTTGCACTTGATCGGTACTTGGTTATAGAAGGCTCAGACCGGCGTGACCGACAGCACCCGGATGCGCCCAGGCTCAGGGTAGTGCCAGCGCACATTGATATCCCAGAAGCGCACCCCGTAGACCCGCTCCGGGCCAGGCTGCTGATAGGCAGGTTTGGGGTCCTGGGCCAGGCACTGCTCGATCAACTCCTGGACTGGCTGGTGCAGGCGACTGGCCTCGATATCGGCCTGGACCAGGGACTCGGGACTCCAGCTTACCGGAATCAAGGCTGGAGGTTGCTCGGCCAGGTGATTGTAGGCCGGTGCAACGCTATCGGCATAGGGTACATAGGGCTTGATATCCAGAACCGGGGTGCCATCAAGCAGGTCGATTCCAGAGAGCAGCAGACGGCCGGGCTCAATGGCTTCGAGCTTGACCACTGATTGACCGATCGGGTTGGGCCTATGGGTCGAGCGGCTGGCGAACACACCGATGCGCTGATTGCCACCCAGGCGCGGTGGGCGCACCCGCAGATGCTCAGGACCGCTGGCAGCGGCGTGAAATACGAACAGCAGCCACAGATGACTGATCCCTTCCAGCCCTTGCAGCGCCTCTGGCTGGTCAAACGGCGGGTATAGCTCGAGGACAGCGCGGGCAGCTGGCGCCAGGCTCGGCTGGCGCGGGATCGCGAATTTCTCAGCGAAGCAGGAGTGCACTACGCCGATAGGTTCGAAACAGTAGCTCATGCTGGTAGCGGCGGGATACTGTCAGGGTGATCAGGTGTCACGAAGTGACTACCCCCTTCCACTTCGATGACCTGGAGATTTTCGGCCTGGCGGGCACTGGCCAGCATGGCCGCTGGTTGCAGAACCCGGTCATGTCCCGGGACCAGAATTGCCCCGCTTTTGACATGGGCAAACAGTTCACTGCCGTGCTCTTCCATCCAGTTGGCCATATCCTTGAGATTAGCCAGCATGGTGCGGCAGCGTTTGGGATTGAAGGGAACCCCCATGATCAGCTCACGCTTGCGTGGGTTGTCCAGCGGGCCCCAGATCTTGCGGTTGCGCTCGGAAATTGGCTGCTGTTGCCAGAGCAGCAGCAGATAGGGCATCAGCCACAGCGCCGGGCCCGGAATCCGAGTATAGGGCTGGCCCTGGGGCAGCACTGGCGCTTCGAGCAGCACCTCGACCTGCTCGAACAGGTCTGGGCGTTGGCGAGCTGCTTCGAGTGTCACGGCACCGCCGCGTGAATGGCCATGGACGCGGATCAGGTCAGTGCTGACCAGGTGCGCCAGGGCCTGATTCAGTACGCTGGCGTCGTAGGCAATAGTGCCGAGAGGGTATTGCGGTGTACTGGCCCAGGAAGCCTGCTGGAAGCGCGGATCATTGACCGGCACATGGTAGTCGCCGCTGGTCAGCATGATCAGCTCGATCTCCGGATCCTGATAGAACTCGGTGAAATACAGGAAGTTTTCCATGAAGCCTGGCATCACAATCACGCTGCAGCGTGGATTGGCCGAGCATCGACGGGCAATCACCGCGTCGCCAACCTGATACAGCTCGCCGTCGAAGTCCATGGCCTGCTGCTGTGGAATTTCCTTGTCCAGCAACCAGCGGCGCAGATACACGACGATCAATATGGCCAGGCCGATCAGTCCAAGCAGTATGTCCATTGGGGCTCCCGAAACGGTGATTGTAGAGTGACAGCATAATGGATCACCGGCACTGGGCTGTTCACCCATGCGGGGGATGGTCGGTCATTCGCCGTCGTAAATCCAGACCCGTTCGGCGTCGAAGCGGTAACTGGCGTCGGCTAGCTCGTTGCTGCTTTGTTCGACATGCAGGGTGCCGCTGATCCAGAAGGCATCGTAAAGATCGTCGATGGCAATGCCCCTAGGGTAGTCAACCAGAATAATCTGGTTGGGTGGCGGTGGTGGTACATGGATACAGGCGCCGGCATAGGGGACCAGGAAAAAACTGGTGAAAAGCCCGCGTTCGTTGGTTTGCAGCGGTACCGGAAAGCCGGCGATTCGTGCCTGCTGGCCGTCCAGTTCGGCCACTACCCGGGTCGAATACATCACCTCGGGCAGGCTGTCATCGCGCTGGCGCAGGCTTTCGGTAAAGGTACCCGGCGCCTCTTCGGTCCAGTCGTGATCGATCTCCGGCATATCCAGCAGCGCCTGATAATCCTCCTCCGGCAACAGGTCGAGCCAGTCGAGGGTTTTCGGGGTGGCCTGGGCCAGCAACGGCAGGCAGATCAGCAAGAACAACCAATGGCGCATAGGGTCGGCTCGGTGTCAGTGGGTGTGGAAACTGAGACATAGAATCAGGGTCGCAGTTTCACTGATCACAGCCAGCTTGACCAGTACGACTTAGCCCTTGTCGATCAACTGCAGCACGTCATCAATGCGGGCCTGCAACACGGCTGAATCGCTGCAGCGCAGGGTTGCATGACCAACCTTGCGGCCGGCCTTGAAAGCCTTGCCGTAGTGGTGCAGGTGGCAGTCGGCGAGAGCGGTGACTTGCTCGACCGGCGGCACGCTGCCGATGAAGTTGATCATCGCGCTTTCACCGACCTTGGCGGTCGAGCCCAGCGGCAGGCCGGCGATGGCGCGCAGGTGATTCTCGAACTGGCTGCACTCGGCGCCTTCAATGGTCCAGTGTCCGGAGTTGTGGACCCGGGGCGCGATTTCATTGGCTTTCAGACCGCCGTCGACTTCGAAAAACTCGAAGGCCAGTACGCCGACATAATCGAGCTTGTCCAGCACCCGGCTGGCATAGTCTTCGGCCAGGCTTTGCAGCGGGTGGTTGGTGCTGGCCACCGACAGCCGCAGGATGCCCTGTTCGTGGCTATTGTGGACCAGCGGGTAGCAGCAGGTCTGGCCATCGCGGCCACGTACGGCGATCAGCGACACCTCGCCGGTGAAAGGTACGAAGCCTTCAAGAATGCAGGGGACGCTGCCCAGCTCGGCAAAGGCGCCGTCAACATCCTCAGGGTGACGAAGGACTTTCTGGCCCTTGCCGTCATAGCCCAGGGTGCGGGTCTTGAGTACGGCTGGCAGGCCAATGCGTTTGACCGCGGCATCCAGATTGTCCTGCGACTGGATATCGGCGAACTCGGGGGTCGGTACCCCCAGGTCCTGGAACATCGACTTTTCAAACCAGCGATCACGGGCGATGCGCAGGGCTTCGGCGCTGGGATAGACCGGTACGAACTGGGACAGAAAGGCGACGGTTTCGGCTGGTACGCTTTCGAACTCGAAGGTCACCAGATCGACTTCATCGGCCAGTTGGCGCAGATGGTCACGGTCACCGTAGTCGGCCCGAATATGCTCACCCAGGGCCTGGGCGCAGGCATCCGGGGCAGGGTCGAGAAAGGCGAATTGCTGGCCCAGCGGGGTGCCAGCCAGAGCCAGCATGCGTCCGAGTTGTCCACCACCAATAACGCCGATCTTCATGGTTCTGTCCTCAGGCCTGACGCGGGTCGGGATTGTCCAGCACGGTTTCGGTCTGGCGGGCGCGGAACTGCTTCAGCGCCTGGTGAAATTGCGGGTGCTTGGCGCCGAGGATACTGGCTGACAGCAGCGCGGCGTTGATCGCCCCGGCCTTGCCGATTGCCAGGGTAGCCACCGGTACGCCGGCTGGCATCTGTACGATCGACAGCAGCGAGTCGACCCCGGACAGCATCGACGACTGCACCGGTACGCCGAGTACCGGCAGATGGGTCTTGGCCGCACACATGCCTGGCAGATGCGCGGCGCCACCAGCACCGGCGATGATCACCTCGATGCCGCGCTCCTCGGCCTGTTCGGCGTACTGGAACAGCAGATCCGGGGTGCGGTGGGCCGAGACCACCTTGACCTCGTAGGGGATGCCCAGTTGTTCCAGCATGTCGGCCGTATGGCTCAGGGTCGACCAGTCGGACTTGGAGCCCATGATCACGCCAACCAGTGCGGTCATCGTTCGCTGCCTCGCTCAAAGGCCCGCCAGGCGGCGGACGGAAATGAAAAGCCGGACATTATACGCGAACAATGATACTAAACCACATAAGCCGGTGGTCAGAACTTCTCCGCCCTCAGCACCTCGACCTGACTCAGCCAGCAAACCATGGCGAAGTTGTCGTAGTAGCGCTCTTGCAGGTGGCGGGCGATATGCTCGGCCAGTTCGCGGTTGCAAATCACTTCCAGGCGAATATTGCCATCGGTGTCCCAGTCGGCGCTGCGGATGCCGCGGGTGCCGCTGCCGCGAGCGTCGGACAGCGTCCAGCCGGGAGCGCCGAGCTGTTCCAGATCTCTGATCAGGCGATTTTCCAGGGCTGCTTCACAGATCAGGGTCAGCAGGGTACGGGTTGGCAGTTCCATGTCGAACTCCTCAGGCGGCCAGCCATTCGGCCAGCGACAGATACAGGGGGATGCCCACCAGTATATTGAATGGGAAAGTGATACCCAGTGAAGCGGTCAGTGACAGCGCCGGATTGGCCTCCGGCAGAGCCAGACGCATGGCCGCCGGTACCGCGATATAGGAGCCGCTGGCGCCGAGAGTGGCGAGCACGGTCATGCCGCCAACCGACAGTCCCATGGCGTGGCCGAGCAGGGCGCCAAGCAGGGCGCCGAGCAGCGGGAACAGCAAGGCGAAGATGATCAGGCGCACGCCAGTCGTGCGCAGGCTGCCCAAATGGCGTGAAGCGATCAGGCCCATTTCCAGCAGGAAGAACGCCAATACCGGTTTGAACATGCTGGTATACAGCGGCTCCAGTGGCTTGATGCCTTCCTTGCCAGCCAGCAGGCCGATCACCAGGCCGCCGAGCAGCAGCATGATGCTCTTGCCTAGAAAGACTTCATGGCCGAGGGCTTTCCAGTCGGTATCGCGGCTGACGCCTTTGGCCAGCAGGATACCGACGATGATCGCCGGCACTTCCAGCACCGCGACGAACAGCGGCATGTAGCTTTCAAAGACAATCTCGCGGGCCAGCAGGTAGGCGATTACCACCGCGAAGGTCCCAGCGCTGACCGAGCCATAGTGGGCGGCGATACTGGCGGCATCGGTACGGCCGAAACGCAGTGCGCGCAGCAGTGGGAAAGCCAGTAAAGGCAGCACTATACCGAAGGCCAGTACCGCCAGGGTCTGGCCGAGCAGCGCCGGACTGGCTTGAGCGGCCAGCTCGACCCCGCCGTGCAGACCGATGGCCAGCAGCAGGATGATTGACAGGGTTTCGTACAGTGCCGGTGGCAGTTTCAGTTCGCTCTTCACCAGTCCGGCTACCAGGCCGAAGACGAAGAACAGGACAACGGGATCCCAACCCATGGGGTAACTCCTGTTAGGGCTGCAAAGCCAAGGTCTGCAAGGTCAGTGTAGTCATGCTTCAGCGCTGCTGCGGATACCGGGCCCGGGGCGTGGCCATGGGCAGCGATTCATCGTCCAGCGGGCGGAACTCGCCGCGCTCGGCATCGTAGGCGCGGATACGACAGGTCTCGATATCGTAAACCCAACCATGGATGAACAGCTCGCCGCTGGCTAGTCGGGCGGCGACCGAAGGGTGGGTGCTCAGGTGATTGAGCTGGGCCACCACATTTTCCTCCGTCAGCAGTTCAAGCATCGAGTCGGCCGAACAGCAGGCGCAGTTTTGCTGAACCACCTCTTTGGCGACCTCGGCGTGGCGTAGCCAGGCCTTGACTGTGGGCATGCGTTCCAGCTCGGCAGGATTGAGCACGGCCTTCATCGCTCCGCAGTCAGAATGGCCGCAGACGATGATGTGATGTACTCCCAGGGCCATGACCGCGAACTCGATGGCGGTCGAGACCCCACCCATCATCTGCCCGTAGGCCGGGACCACGTTGCCGACGTTGCGGGTGACGAACAGATCGCCGGGAGCGCTTTGGGTGATCAGTTCCGGCACTACCCGCGAGTCGGCGCAGGTGATGAACATGACCTTGGGTGCCTGCTCGTGGGCCAGTTTGTGGAACAGTTCCCGCTGCTCTGGGTATACCTGGTCATGAAAGTACTTGTGGCCGTCGACGATCTTGCGCAATGACAGTGCTGCCGGTTCTGGCAGGTCCTCAAGTTTGTCCATTCAGCCTCCCGTCTGCTGTGCCCGTGCGTCGGCTTATTCGATCTCGATCAGAATCTCGCCCGGATTGACCCGGTCACCCTTGGCCACGTGGACGGCCTTGACCGTACCGGCAATCGCGGCCTGGATCTCGCTTTCCATCTTCATCGCCTCGCTGACCAGTACTGCCTGGCCGGCCTTGACCGTATCGCCGACCGCGACCAGTACCTCAACGACGTTGCCCGGCATGCTGGTGGTCACATGGCCGGGCTGGCTGGCCTGTTTGCGCTGGTTGCCGGAGCTGCCGGTGAAGGAGTTGAGTGGCTCGAACACCGCCTCTTCGGGCATGCCGTCCAGGCTCAGATAGAAGTGCCGCTTGCCATCGCCCTTGACGCTGACCCCGGTGATGTCGACCCGGTAGCTTTCACCATGCACATCGATGATGAATTCGGTCGGCACGCCTTCCTGGGCTACCGGTTTGCCCGCCGCGCCGGGCGGCGGCAGCAGGGCTTCGGGCTTGAGGCTGCCGGCAGCGCGTTCTTCGAGGAACTTGCGGCCAATGTCGGGGAACATGGCAAAGGTCAATACATCTTCCTCGCTCTGTGCCAGGTTGCCAATGTCGCTGCGCAGCTTGTCCATTTCCGGTTTGAGCAGGTCGGCCGGGCGCACGTCGATCACGTCCTCGTTGCCGATGGCGCTGCGCCGCAAGGTTTCGTTGATCGGCCCTGGGGCCTGGCCATAGCGGCCCTGCAGGTAGAGTTTGACCTCATTGGTGATGGTCTTGTAGCGCTCTTCGGCCAGGACGTTGAATACCGCCTGGGTGCCGACAATCTGTGAGGTAGGCGTCACCAGTGGCGGGTAGCCGAGGTCGGCGCGTACCCGGGGGATTTCCTCGAACACCTCCTGAATACGGTTGAGCGCCCCCTGTTCCTTGAGCTGGTTGGCCAGGTTGGACATCATCCCGCCCGGCACCTGATTGACCTGCACACGGGTGTCGACCCCGGTGAATTCGCTCTCGAACTGGTGGTACTTCTTGCGCACTTCATGGAAGTACATGCTGATTTCCTGGATCAGCTCCAGATCCAGGCCGGTGTCGTAGGGGGTGCCCTTGAGCGCGGCGACCATGGATTCGGTGCCGGCGTGGCTGGTGCCCCAGGCCATGGCGCCGATCGCGGTATCGATATGATCGGCGCCGGCTTCTATGGCCTTGAGCTGGCACATGCTGGCCAGGCCGGCGGTGTCGTGCGAATGGACGAACACCGGCAGGGTCAGTTCGGCCTTAAGTGCGCTGACCAGTTCGGCGGTGGCGTAGGGGGTGAGCAGGCCGGCCATGTCCTTGATCGCGATCGACTCCACACCCATCGCCGCCATGGCCTTGGCCTGCTCGACGAAGGCTTTGACCGTGTGCACCGGGCTAGTGGTGTAAGCGATTGTGCCCTGGGCGTGCTTGCCTGCAGTCTTGACCGCCTCGATCGCGGTTTTCAGGTTACGTACATCATTCATCGCATCGAAGATGCGGAACACGTCGATACCGTTTTCGGCGGCCTTGGCGACGAACGCGCGTACTACGTCGTCACTGTAATGCCGATAGCCAAGCAGGTTTTGACCACGCAGCAGCATCTGCAGGCGGGTGTTGGGCAGTGCTTCGCGCAATTGGCGCAGACGCTCCCAGGGGTCTTCCTTGAGGAAGCGGATGCAGGCGTCGAAGGTTGCGCCGCCCCAGACTTCCAGTGACCAGTAACCGACCTGATCCAGCTTCGGGCAGATCGGCAGCATGTCTTCGGTGCGCAGCCGGGTGGCCAGCAGCGACTGGTGGGCGTCGCGCAGGATGGTGTCGGTGACGGTGATGCGTTTGGTCATGGCTCTCATCTCCAGGTAACGCGGAAGCTTGAAGCTGAACGCTGCAGGCACGATCCGCATGAGCGGCCTGCAGCGTCAGTTTCCAGCTTCAAGCTGTTCATAGTCCGGCGTGGGCGGCGATCGCGGTGGCAATCGCCAGCGCCAGCTCTTCCGGTTTGCGTTTGATCGAATACTGGGTCAGTTCCGGATGGTTCTCGACGAAACTGGTGTTGAACACCCCGCTGCGAAACTCCGGATTGCGCAGAATTTCCTGATAGTAGGCGGTGGTGGTCTTGACCCCCTGCAGACGCATGTCGTCCAGCGCACGCAGGCCGCGGTCCAGGGCTTCGTCCCAGCTCAGGGCCCAAACGATCAGCTTCAGGCACATCGAATCGTAGTGGGGTGGGATGGTGTAGCCGGTATAAATCGCGGTATCGACCCGGACCCCGGGACCGCCAGGGGCGTAATAGCGGGTGATCTTGCCGAAGCTGGGCAGGAAGTTGTTCTTCGGGTCCTCGGCGTTGATCCGGAACTGGATGGCGTAACCCAGGTGCTGGATATCGCTCTGCTTGATCGATAGCGGCAGGCCGGAGGCGATGCGGATCTGTTCGCGAACGATATCGATGCCGGTGATTTGCTCGGTAATGGTGTGCTCGACCTGGACCCGGGTGTTCATTTCCATGAAGTACACCTCGCCATCGGCGAGCAGAAACTCCACAGTGCCGGCGTTCTCATAGCCGACCGCCTGGGCCGCGCGTACCGCCAGATCGCCGATATAGGCGCGCTGCTCGGGAGTCAGTTGCGGGCTGGGGGCGATCTCGATCAGTTTCTGGTTGCGCCGCTGAATCGAGCAGTCACGTTCGAACAGGTGCACGGTATTGCCGTGGCTGTCGGCCAGAATCTGCGCCTCGATGTGCTTGGGATTGACGATGCACTTTTCCAGAAATACGTCGGCCGAGCCGAACGCCTTGGTCGCCTCGGAAATCACCCGTGGCCAGGCCTGCTCCAGTTCGTCACGCGAGTTGCAGCGACGGATGCCCCGGCCACCGCCGCCAGAGGTGGCCTTGAGCATGACTGGATAGCCGATGCGCTCGGCTTCGCTCAAAGCTTCGCCGAGGTTGGCCAGATTGCCTTCGGTACCGGGGGTGACTGGTACTCCGGCGGCGATCATGCTGCGCCGGGCTTCGGTCTTGTCACCCATGCGGCTGATGACCTCAGCGCTTGGGCCGATGAACTTGATCCCGCGTTCGGCGCAGATCTTTGCCAGTTCGGCGTTTTCCGACAGGAAGCCATAGCCGGGGTGCAGAGCATCACAACCGGTTTCAACCGCCAGGTTGACCAGTTGCCGGGGGTTCAGATAACCGGCCAGCGGGTCGCTGCCGATGTTGTATGACTCATCGGCGCGTTTGACGTGCAGGGCATAACGGTCGGCGTCGGAGTACACCGCGACCGAGCGAATGCCCATCTCCGCGCAGGCGCGGACAATGCGTACGGCAATTTCGCCCCGGTTGGCGATCAGGATTTTCTTGATCACGGCCGTTTCCTCGTGGTGGTGATCGGGTACAACCAAGCTACGCCTGGCGACTCATCAAGTGAAATGAATAATTATTGGATCAGGTATAAGCTATTGCTTATGAATACTCATTTCATTCATCCCTAAAGGTTAGACCATCATGCGCAAGTCCTTGCTCCGCATGACCCTGCGGCAGTTGCAGGTGTTCCAGGCGGTGTGCTCCAGTCAGTCCTACAGTCGGGCGGCCGAGGACATGGCACTGACCCAGCCAGCGGTCAGCCAGCAGATCCGGCAGTTGGAAGAGCAGGTTGGCGCGCCATTGTTTGAATATGTTGGCAAAAAGCTCTATCTGACCGAGGCGGCGACCAGCCTGTTGGCGGCCAGCGAGGATATCTTCAATCGCCTGGACAGCCTCGACATGCAGTTGTCGAGCCTGCAGGGCAACCTGCGCGGTGAGTTGCGGCTGGCGGTGGTCAGCAGTATTCAGTACCTGACACCGCATCTGCTGGCGGCCTTTCGCCAACGTTATCCGGAGGTGGTTTTTCGTCTGGAGGTGACCCGCCGATCGCAGGTGATCCAGCGCTTGCAGGACAATCGTGATGATGTGGTGCTGATGGCGCTGGTGCCGGAGGATCGGGCGCTGGAGTTCTTTCCGTTTCTGAACAACCCGATCATTGCCGTGGCGCGCTCCGACCATCCACTGGCTGGGCGTCAGGCGCTGGCGCTGACCGAGCTGGAGCAACGGGTGGTGCTTGAGCGTGAGCCGGGCTCAGGGACGCGCAAAGCGGTCGATGAATTTTTCCAGCAGAAACGGGTGCATCTGCAGCAATTAATGCAGATGGGTTCGGGAGAAAGCATGGTACACGGCGCGCTGGCCGGTCTGGGAGTGGCGCTGGTCAGTGAGTACGCGGCGGCGCCCTACCTGCGCAGCGGCGAACTGGTCCGGCTGGACTTCAGCGAGTTGCCGCTGTACCGCAGCTGGTGCGCGGTGCATGCCCGCGGCAAGCGGCTGAGCCCGGTGGCTGAGGCCTTCCTGGCATTCCTGCGCGAAGAGCGGGTCCAGGTGCGGACCCTGGCCGAGCGCTTTGTTGCGGGCTAGGAGTTCAGCCAGTACTCACGCTGCCCGCTCATCAGCTCCGGATAGTCGCAGACCTGGGCGTGCAGAGCCTGGCTGTCACGGTAGTCCTCAATGGCGCGGCGATAGGCCATGCGCTTTTTGTCTTCTTCGCGCCGGCGCTCCCTGCGCAGGTTGCTGGTACTGGTGTCACTACGGTAATCAGGATCAAAAGCCATGCTGGCATCCTCCCGGGGTGGCTGTCGGGCAGTACCCGAACACTGTGCCGCAGGGCGATGACGGACTGATGACAGTGGGCCTGGTATGCTCAATTCAATTCGTGGAGAGCCCTGATGATCGAACTCGACGCCGGCCTGGCTCAGGATATTGTTGACCGGGCCATGGCCATCCTGCCTTACAACATCAACGTGATGGATACACGCGGGCTGATTATTGGCAGCGGGGATCGCCAGCGTCTGCATACCCGTCACGAGGGCGCCCAACTGGTCCTTAGCAACCAGCGGGTGGTAGAGCTCGATGCCCAGGCTGCCGCCTGCCTGCAGGGCGTGCGGCCGGGCGTCAACCTGCCGTTGTTCAACGCCGGGCAACTGGTGGGTGTGCTCGGGATCACCGGTGATCCCGAGGAAGTTCGACCGTTCGCCGAGCTGGTGCGCATGACGGCGGAAATGCTGGTGGAGCAGCGTGCCTTGCAGGCCGAGCGGCAGTGGCAAGAGCAGCAATTGCAGCGCTGGCTGTCTGAACTGCTGGACAGCGATTACCCGCTACCGGCGCTGGCCAGTGAACTGGAGCGCCTGGAGTTGACCTTGCACTGGCCGTTGCAGGCCGCGCTGATCTGTCTGGATGAGCGTGCCGACGCTGCCCATCAGTTGCGCGAGCGGACCGGGCCACTGCTGTTGCCGCTGGGTCGCCGTCAGTTGCTGTGGTTGCGTCCGCCCCAGGAGCCTGAGGCCGATCAGGCCTGGCTGGCGCAGGCCGAACGACGCGCCTGGCCGGTAACCCGGCTGTTGGTCGCCGAGCCGGTCGAACAACTGGCCGAATTGCGCGAAGCCTGTCAGGCGCTCGGTACCCTGCGTGACTATGCTGACGTGGCGCAGGCCGCGCGGCTGCTGTATCTGGCCGACCAACAGGTGCTGGTGCTGCTCTATGCCCAGCGTCGAAGTTGGTTGGTTCAGCGTCTGCTGGCGCCGGTGCGGGCGCTACGCCAGGTCGATGGCCAGGGCGTGCTGGAAGCGACCCTGCGTGACTGGCTTGAATGCGGCGCCCAGAGCCAACTGTGCGCCCAACGTCTGGGGATTCATCGCAACACTCTGCGCTACCGGCTGGAGCGCATCAGCCGGGTGACCGGGCTGGAGCTGTTTCAGGCCGAGCCACGTCAGCGGCTGTGCCTGGCGCTGGCCTTGTTGCAAGGGGTAGAGCACGACTGAATTGTGCGTATGCACAATTTTTACTTCGATTTGACCCATGGATACCGTGCCTGTGTCCGAGGATTTTGTGCCGATGCTAGGCGACAATGAGCGGCTGGCCGAGGGTGCTGCAACACACCGCCGTTGCTGTGAGTGTGCGATGACCCTGGCTTATCGACGGACAAGACAATAAGAAAGGAGGCCACCCATGGGCCTGGTTCTGATTCTGGTCGTACTGATCGCGTTCATTGTTCTGGCGACGACTCGCCTCAAGCTGCACCCTTTCCTCGCCCTGCTCGGCGCCGCGCTGCTGGCCGGTTTTGCCTATCAGGTGCCGGCGGTGGATATCGTCAAGCACATCACCAGCGGTTTTGGCGGCATTCTCGGTTACATCGGTATCGTCATTGCCCTGGGCACCATCATCGGGGTGATCCTTGAGCGCAGCGGCGCGGCGATCACCATGGCTGAAACCGTAATCCGCCTGCTGGGTGAGCGCTTTCCAACCCTGACCATGTCGATCATCGGCTATCTGGTCTCGGTGCCGGTGTTTTGTGACTCCGGCTATGTGATTCTCAACTCGCTGAAGAATGCCCTGGCCGCGCGCATGAAAATCTCGGTGATCGCCATGAGCGTCGCGCTGGCCACCGGGCTGTACGCCACCCACACCTTTGTTCCGCCGACTCCGGGGCCGATTGCGGCCGCCGGCAATCTGGGCCTGGAGTCCCGCCTCGGGCTGGTGATTCTGGTTGGTCTGCTGGTGTCCTTCATTACCGCCCTGGCCGGGATGTGGTGGGCCAACCGCTTTATCGGCAAGGACATTGCGCTGGAAGACGACGGTGCGCCACTGCTGGCCAGCGAGGATTACGAACAGATGCGTGCCCGCTACGGCACCCTGCCTAGCGCCACCCAGGCCTTTGCACCGATTTTCGTGCCGATTGCCCTGATCTGTCTGGGGACTATCGCCGGCCTGCCGGGCAAGCCCTTTGGCGAAGGCTGGCTGTTCACTGTGCTGAGTTTCCTCGGCCAGCCGGTCATGGCGCTCGCAGTGGGCCTGGGGCTAGCCTGCTGCTTATTGAAAGCGGACAACAAGCGTCAGGAGTTCCATGACCGGGTGGTCGAAGGCATTCAGTCCGCCGCGCCGATCCTGCTGATCACCGGCGCGGGTGGTGCCTTTGGTGCGGTCCTGCGGGCCACGCCGCTGGGCGACTATCTGGGAGAAACCCTGTCGACCCTGGGGATTGGCCTGTTCATGCCGTTCCTGGTGGCGGCCGCGCTGAAGTCGGCTCAGGGTTCGACCACGGTGGCGCTGGTCACCACCTCGGCGCTGGTGGCGCCGCTGCTTGGACAGCTCGGGCTGGACAGCGATATGGGCCGGGTTCTGACAGTGATGGCGATTGGCGCTGGCTCAATGACCGTATCGCATGCCAATGACAGCTTCTTCTGGGTGGTCACCCAGTTCAGCCGCATGAGCGTGGCCACTGCCTACCAGGCGCAGACCATGGCCACGCTGGTCCAGGGGCTGGCTGGTATCCTTACTGTCTGGCTGTTGAGTCTGGTACTGCTGTAATGAACATGAAACTGGTTATCGCTCCCGATTCATTCAAGGAAAGCCTCAGCGCCCCACAGGTGGCCGAGGCCATCGCCGCTGGCTGGCGCGAGGTTTACCCCCAGGCCGAGATTCGCCTGTGTCCGATGGCCGACGGTGGTGAAGGCACGGTTGATGCGCTGCTGGCCGCCAGCGGTGGCGAGCGCCGCAGCGTGACTGTTCAGGGGCCGCTGGGTGAGCCGGTAGAGGCTCATTGGGGCTGGCTGGGCGATGGCCGGGCGGTGATCGAAATGGCCGCCGCCAGTGGTTTGCACTGGGTGCCGCTGGCGCGCCGCGATGCGACCCGCACCAGCAGTTTTGGCACCGGTGAGCTGATTGGTGCAGCGCTGGATGCCGGGGCAACGCGGATTATCCTGGGGCTGGGTGGCAGTGCCACCAATGATGCCGGGGCCGGTCTGCTCCAGGCGCTGGGCGCACGGCTGCTGGATGCTGCCGGTCGATCACTGGCGCCAGGTGGTGCGGCGCTGGCCAATGTGCAGCGGATTGATCTGAGTGGTCTGGATCCGCGGCTGGCCACTGTGCGCATCGAAGTGGCCGCCGATGTCGATAACCCCCTGTGCGGCCCGCGCGGGGCTTCACAGGTGTTCGGCCCGCAAAAAGGTGCGATTGCCGCTCAGGTCGAGCTGCTTGATCGGGCGCTGGGGCATTTTGCCGATGTCATGGCCCAGACTCTGGGCCGTGATGAGCGCGATGTGCCGGGGGTAGGCGCGGCCGGTGGCTTGGGGTTTGCCGCACGGACGGTTCTGGCAGCCAGCTTCCGCCCGGGGGTTGAGCTGGTTGCCGAGTTGTCCGGTCTGGCCGAAGCGGTGCAGGGCGCCGATCTGGTGATCACCGGCGAGGGTCGGCTCGATGGCCAGACCCTGCACGGCAAGACCCCGGCCGGGGTGGCCAGGATCGCGCGTGCTGCCGGGGTGCCGGTGATCGCCCTGGCAGGCAGTCTTGGTGAAGGTTATCAGCGCCTGTACGAGATCGGCATTGATGCCGCCTTCAGCCTGACTCCGGGACCCATGGCGCTGGAAAACGCGCTGGACACTGCGGCGCAGCAACTCCAGGCCCGCAGCGTGGATATTGCCCGGCTGTGGCGGTTGGCCAGGCACTGACGCTCAGCGCTCGCGCTGATGCTTTTCCCTGAGCTCCTGCCGCTCCTTGGCTTCAATGCACAGGGTGGCGGTGGGGCGCAGTAGCAAGCGCTGCAGGCCAATGGGTTCACCGGTTTCCTCGCACCAGCCGTACTCACCCCGAGCCAGGCGCTCGAGCGCCTGATCAATCTTGTCCAGCAGCTTCTTTTCCCGCTCCAGCATGCGCAACTGCCACTGGCGCTGTTCTTCGCTACTGCCGATATCGACCGGATCACTTTCCGGCTGGTATTCGCGTAGATCGCGGAATTCGTTGTCGATCCTCTCCTGCAGCTCATACTTCTGGCTCAGCAGCAATTCCCGGAAGAAGCCTTGCTGGGCTTCATTCATGTAGTTCTGCGCGGGCTCGCGCAGCAGGGTTTCGGCGGTAAGGTGTGTGTTTTTCATGATTGCTCAGCTCTCCGGCACATAGATCATGCGGCCGTCATCGAGACGGTAGGTTACCCCCGCGCGGGCGCCCTGGCCCTGGCCGACTTCGCCGCTGGATTCATAGCGGGTCAGTTCCTGGCCATCCTTGATGGTAATGCGCATGTCGTTTTCACCGGGGTTTTCGATAACGACTACGCGGTCCTGGGCGAAGGGGTTCAGGGGGTTCTGGGCGATCACTATCAGCAGAATGCCGATAATGACCAGAAACAGGTCGATCAGGTTGACCACCGACAGCATCGGGTCGTTGTCTTCATCGTCGAGAAAGCGCATCAGGGCCTGCCCCCGTCCTGGCGCTGGCGTTCGATCTGGCGCAGATCCTCAAGCAGCCAGCGACGCTTTACGGTGAGGATGAAGAAGCAGATGCTGGCCGCCAGCAACGCCAGGATCACGGCTGAGAAGGCGGCGACCATGTTGCGACCGACAGCTCCGGCATCGTTGTTGCCCAGGGCCAGCAGAGCCGGTCCCATTGGGATCATGGTGGCGATCAGGCCAAGCATGGGGGCGGTACGTGACACGATGCGCAGCCATTCCAGGCGCTGCATGATCCACAGCTCAAGATCGTCACTGGCCAGCCAGGTGCCGCTGTCTTGCCGGGCATGAACGAACAGGGCATGACCATGGGTGTCTTGGCGTCGTTGCCAGGCCTCCACGGCAAAAGCGCCCAGCACCACCAGGGCATAGGCTAGGGCCAGGGCAATCAGCAGCATTACCGGGGCCAGAAACAGGCGGGATACGGCGTACAGCAGGGTTTCAATTTCAGTAAATACAGTCATGGGGCTCTCGGTTTTCCCGTGTAGTCATGGGGTGGGTTGAGTGGTTTGGCGCAACTGCCGGAGAGCGCCACCGCTGATCAGCAACAGCATCAGTGCCAGAACCCAGAGCTGGCGGCTGAGGTCTTCGGCTGCTGATGGTTCGACGGGCTCCAGCATCTGTCCCTCAACCTGCTGCAAGGGCTGCTCGCTGGCTGTTGCAGCGGCTGCATTGCTGGTCTCGGCTGGGGCCGAGTTGGCAAGATCTGGGACTGTGCCGTCCAGGCCGAAACCCTGGGCCATGTCGGCAATGAACTGGCGGGTCAGCGGGCTGCCGCTATCCACGGCAAACTCCTGTTGCAACTGCTGCCAGCGCTCGGCCAGTTGCTGACGGGTCTGTGCTGATGCATCCCAGTAGCCCTTGCGCATGGCTTCGGCCATGCGTTCGAGTATCTGTGCCTGGGCGGTGGGGTTGTGTTGCTCGAACCACTGGCCTGTACCCAGCTCGCGGGTATCGCTGACATAGGTATCGAACAGCGCCTGCCATTGATCATCACGCACGCTTGAGGTATCCACGGCTTGCCAGCCAAACAGGTTGTTGGTGGCGTTGAGTACCTCCAGCGTCCCGGCATAGCCTTCCTGCTGCATGGCGCCAATCCAGTGTGGATTGAGGTAGCGGGCGCGCAACTCGTCGGCGAGAAAACGAGCCAGGGCAGTGGTTTTGACCTCGTTGCTACGCAGGTCGGAAATCAGCAATTGCGGAGCCTTGCCGTCGAGGTGGCGGATGGCGGCGGACAATCCGCCAAGAAACTCGAACGGGTGATCGGTCGACAGCACGCCGTGCAGGTTGGATGAGCGCGACATGATGGCGACCTGGGTGCCGCGCAACTGCTCGGCCAGCAGGTTAGCCTGTGGCGGGTTGTCACCCCAGCCTTGACTGCCGTAGGCGTGCCGGCTGCTGGCAAGAAACTGCTGGGCCAGTTCGGCTTCGTCATCCCATTCTGTTGAGCGCAGTGCGAGCTCAGGCACGCCGGTGCCGTATTCACCCGGTGCGTTACTGAAGATCCGATAGCCTGCAGCGGCGGCCGCCTGCTCAGCACTCATGCCGTGATCCTGCAAGCTGGCGGCGATTCGACGGTTGTTGTCGGCGATGGGGTTGCCGGGTTCATCCAGTTCGGCCAGGCATTGCAGGGCATCGTCCAGCAGGCGCATGAAGCTGTCGAACTGGTCACGATAGACCCCGGTAACCTGCACCACCACATCGCTGCGCGGGCGGCCCAGCTCGGCGGCCGGAATGATCTCCAGCGTGCTTACCCGCCCGCCTGCGTCCCAGACCGGCCGCAGGCCCAGGGCGTGGAGTATCTGGGCCTCGGTAACGCCCAGATGGCGGATGGCTTCTGACGACCACAGACTGAAAGCCAGCTTTTCTGGCCATTCACCGCCATGTTCAGCCCGAAATGCCTGCACCAGTTGCTCATGGGCGTGGGCCGCGCTTTGGTAGGCGGCCCGTGCCGGTATCTTGTCCGCCTCGAAGGCGTACAGATTGCGCCCGCTGGGCACATCCGGGTTGCGGATCGGATCGCCGCCGGGGCCTGGAGCGACGAAGCGTCCGGCCAGGCCGGCCAACAGGGCCTCATTTTCCTGGGTATCGCGCAGGTGTCGGTCCAGTTCCCGGGCCCGTTCAGCGTGGGCCGCTAGCGCGGCGGGCAGGTTCTGGGTCTGCTCGCTGTCGAGCATCTGGCGTACGGCACGGTAGGCCGGGCTGTCCGGCAACTCGGAGTGATCACTGACAAACAGCTCCTCGCTGTCGGTATCCAGGGTCGCATAGAAGGGCTCACCAAGCTGCTGCATGATGGTGCTGATGCGCTGCGCTTGTTCGGCCGGCTGACCAAAGGTGTGCAGGCCCAGTGGCATGGCTATACGGGCCAGTTCGTGCAGATGGTCGTGCAGTTGTTGGAAAAACGTGTCGAAATCGCTGGCGCTCTGCTGTTCGCTCCAGCCCAGATCCGTGTGCAGGTGGGCGGCAATCGCCGCCGTGCGGATCTGCTCGGAGACCTGATGGCGGACCATGCCGGCGTCCAGTTGCTCATATTCGTGAATCAGATGGTGCAGGTCTCGCAGTTGGTCGTAGAGTCCGGCCGGGGCGAAGGGGGGCGTTTGGTGGCTGATGGTCACCGCGCGGCCACGGCGTTTGGCCTGAATGGCTTCGCCCACGTTGTCCTGAATGTATGGGTAGAAGATCGGCAGGTGGCCGGCGCTCAGCCAGGGGTAGTCATCGGCCGCCAGGCCGCGATCCTTGCCCGGCAGCCACTCCTGGGTGCCATGGGTACCCAGGTGAATCAGGGCATGGCGGTCTTGCAGATAGCGATAGGCCGCCAGGTACAGATGGTCGGGGGCGCTGGCGGTATCGTGATAGTGACCGTGGGGTTCGGCCTGGCGCGGCATCTGCGGCATGATCAGCAGATTTCCGAGCTGCCAGCGCGGGATGATGAAATAGCGCTCGCCATCAATCTGGTGTACGGCGCGGTGTTGGCTTGCCGCGCCGGCCTGTTGCAGTTCGAGCCGGCGGCGTTGGGGCAAGCTGTCGAGCCAGCGCTGGTACTCGCTCAGCGGGTAAGAAACGGCCAGATCCTCAGCCAGCAGAGTGGTCAGGGCGACGCTGCCATAGAGCGCGCCGAGCATGCGCTGGGCCTGGCTGATCACCTGTTGTTCGGTAACAGGTGGGCCAACCCGATACCCTTCGGCCAATAAGGCCTGCTGGATGGAGACGATGCTGCGTGGCAGGTTGAGATTGGAGGCGCCCAGGTTTTTCTCGCCAGCCGGGTAGTTCCAGAACATCAGCGCCAGTTGCTTGTCCTGGGCGGCTGTGCGGCGCAAGGCGACCAGTCGTTGCAGTTTGGCAATCAGTGCATCGGCCTGGGCTGGCAACAGGTCATCCACCCCGGCGGTGCTGGCCGACAGCACCAGGGGGTCACTAATCCCCCAGCCTTCAGGCCCGGCGAGGAAAACCGCGGTAGTGCCTGCGCTAACGCCACTGCTTGCCTGTGGCCAGTCACGGGCTTCACCGTCGCGAAAGCGCAAAGTCTGGATAACCGGAATGTCCAGTTCCAGGAAGTCCCGGCTGCGGGCCGAGCCATTTTGCATGTGGGTCAGGTTGACCAGTACATCCGGGAATTGGTGGCTGAACACGCCAGGTAAGCCTTGCTCCTGCGAAGCGTCAAACCAGAACACCTGCGGCAGCAGGCCGGCGGCCTCGCTGCGCTCGATCAGTTGGTCTACCTCGCGGGTCAGCATGTCGCCTACTACGCCCGAATGAATCAGGTAGGCGATGCTGCCGTTGAAATTCTGCGCCCGTGTTGCGTGCCAGGCCAGATAATCCTGCTGGCGGCTGAACAGCTGTGGTGCCTGCGGGTGGTAAAAGCCGGTGGCGGGCAGGCGCTCGGGAGCCGTCAGCAAGGCCGGCGGGATTGGCTCCCCCTGTAGCAGCGCGTGAAGCAGCTGGAAGAACCGCTGGAAGTTGCTTTCACCGCCAGCGCCATAAAGTCCCGCCAGTGCGCCACCCACCGGGGCCGGCAGCCGCTCCCAGGCCGGCGGACCGCCGCCGACGGTCAGTAGCGGCTGGTCAGTGATCAGTGGCTGCGCCGCAGCGCTGACCCGGGCCCGGTCATTTGGCCGTGGTACATCGAGTACCACCAGGTGGCTACGCTCGATAGCCGCCAGCAACGCATCGGCGTCACTGGTTTCGACATTCCGATGCTCAAGCTGCAACTGTTGCGACTGGGCAGTAGCCTGCAACAGATGGAACTTCTCCGCCGACACGAAGCTGTTGTGCAGGAACAGGACCACCGGGCCGGTGCTCTGGGCCATTGCCGGCCCGGACAGGAGTAGTGCGGCAACAGCGCTGAGACAACGCAGCAGCGACATCAGAACCTCGCACTCAGACCGACAAAGTAGCGCCTGCCTTCATCGGCGCGGTCGTAACGCTCGGGGTCATCGTTGGCCAGGCGCTTGTCGGTCAGGTTCTCGATACCGCCATGCAGGCTCAGGTTGTGGTTCAGCTCATAGTCCACATACCAGCTCAGCAGGGTATATCCGGGCCGATCGCGTTCAGTGGCCGAGCGGTACTGCGAGCCGTGGTATTCGCTGCGCAGCCGGGTGGCCAGTTGTGGTTGTACGGCCCAGACCAGTGTGGCGTTGGCGCGGTGGCGGGAGCGGTCGGCCAGGCGCTGGTCGGCGCTGCGGTCAATGGCGTCCAGGTAGGTGTAGTTGCTGTCCAGTCGCAGGTTCGTCAGCAGATCCACGCCAGCGCTCAGCTCCAGCCCCTGCAGACGTACCTTGGCGATGTTTTCGTACTCCAGGCAGATGCGGCCGGGCTCGAAACAGGTGGGCTGGCGCACGGTCTCGATCAGGTTTTTCACATCGTTGTGGAACAGCATGGCGCTGGTGGTCCAGCGGCCCCGGTCAAGTGTGGCGCCGAGTTCGTAGGACTGGTTGGTTTCCGGCTTCAGGTCCGGGTTGCCGCGGATGATGCCGCGTCCACCGATGGCGGCGCGTGACTCGAATTCCGGCGACAGCTGCTTGAGTGACGGCGCCTTGAAGCCGCGCCCGGCCCCGGCCCTGAAGGTCAGCTCATCGTTGGCATGGAACATCAGGTAGGCTCGTGGGCTGGTTTCCCAGCCAAAGTCCTGGTGGCGGTCGAAACGACTGCCCAATACCAGTTCCCATTGCTGGCCCAGCCACATTTCGTCCTGGGCGAACAGCGCGTAATGATCCTGAGACTGCTTGCCACGGCGGTTGACCGTAGGGTCTTCCAGGCTTTCACGCCGGGTTTCGGCACCCAGGGTCAGTTTGTGATGGCTGCCGACCATGAAGCCCGTTCGCCCGTCCAGCACGGTGTCGGTAAAGGTGTTGGGGCCGCTGGCATCGCCGCCATCGCTGCGGTAAGCCTTGCGCTCCAGGGTGGAGCGGTACAGCCGCAGTTGGGACTGGCCCCAGTGCCAGTCACCGCTATGCGATAGCGAGTAGCGGCGGCGTTGAACATCGTTTTCGACCTGGTAGAAAGGGCTTGCGGTGCTGCTGCGCGCACCTTTCTGATCCTCATTGCCGGCGTCTAGCGAGGCGTCGATGCGCTGGTTGGCGTCGGGCGTCCAGCTCAGTCCCAGGTGGCCGTTCAGCGCTCGTTGATCATCCAGTACCGCCAGGGCGCGGTTCTCTGCATCACGCAGGGCCTCCCGGTGCCTGAACTCACCCCAGGCATTCAGTCCCAGCTTGCCCGGCACCAGCGGCCCGCCCAGATAGAACCCGGTCTTGTACTGATTGCCGTCCAGGCTGTGGTCGTTGATCGTTGCATAACTGCTGAACGAGCCGTGCCAGTGATCGGTGGCGGAGCGGGTGATCACATTGACGACACCGCCGAGTGCCTCGGAGCCATACAGCGATGACATGGGCCCGCGTACGATTTCGATCCGCTCGATGGCTTCTGTGGGTATCCAGCCCAGCTCGAAATCCGAGTGGGCAATGGCTGATGCGGAGGTATTGATCCGCTGGCCGTCGATCAGCATCAGTGTATGTTCGGAGCTCATGCCGCGAATGGAAATGCCGCGCCGCCCCAGCCCGACGTTCTCCAGATCGACCCCGACGCTGTTGCGCACGGCATCTGCCAGGTCATGGACGGGCTGGTTGCGCAGGGTGGCGCCGCGGATGACGCTCACGCTGGCTGGCGCGTTGCTCTCGTCGCGCACGGAGGCGGTAGCGGTGACAACCGTCGCAGGCAACCGGGTGATGCCGTCCACTGCGGCTTGCTGGTGTGATCCGGGCTTTTGCGCCCAGGCACTATTCCCCATCAGTATCAGTGCGATCAGGCAGCCTCTGGCGGCCTCACGTCTCGCGTTCATGGCTTGAATCCTTGCTGGCATTGTTGTGGTCCAACCGGCCATGACATGGCGCCGCTGGAAGGTTGGCAGTTTTACGGGTATGGCTCGGATCGCCAGGCTCATGCTCGCCTGTAGCAGGCGGTAGCAGAATGAGTCCGGGCATTGAGCGGGCTATTGTTGTTCTAACATTGTTATAACATAACAATTAAGTGGGTTTCATCCATGAATTGGCCAGCACTGCGATTATTGAGCTGGCAGGTGTGTATGCTGGGGTTTGATTGGCTGGTTCTGGATGGGCGCTATCTGGGGCATCTGCTGGTGCGCGCCCTGGGTTAGTGGCGGCGCGGTAGCCACCAGAGAAAGAACAGCATGCCCAGCAGCTCGACCAGGGACTGGACGACGATCACCAAGGCGGTGAGCTCCCAGCCGGCGGGCAGGGCCAGGGCCAGCGGCAGAACCACAAAGGAGTTGCGGGTGCCGAAGCTGAACGCCAGGGTGCGCTGCTGGGCTATCGGTAACCTCCAGAGCCTGGCCAGGACCGCAGCCAGGAGCAGAGCCAGAGCCAGATAGGCCAGATAGATCGGGACCACGCTCGGAAGCAGCGGCAGCGGCAGCGCATCGGCCAGGGTCTCGGCCTGGCTGGCGGCAATCAGTGCAATGACCAGTGCCAGTAATGGAATCGGCCACCAGGCCAGTTGTTCACGCAGGTGCTCGCGGCCGCTGCGTGCCTCGATCCAGCGCTCGCTCAGGGCTGCCAGCAGCAGCGGTAGCAACACCACTAGCACCGCGGCGGCCAATAGCTGCGGTGCCAGCGTCAGGTAGTCCGGGGTATCGCTCAGCAACCAGAGGTACAGCGGCAGCAGCAGGACCTGCAATAGCAGGTTCAGCGGAGTGATGGCGATAGCGCGAGCGGTATCGCCTCGGCCCAGTTGGGTGAAGCTGATAAACCAGTCAGTGCAGGGCACCAGCAGCACCAACAGTACGCCCAGACGCAGGGCCGGCTGATCCGGCAGCCACTGGATCAGGCCCCAGACCAGCACCGGTATGACCAGAAAGTTGCCGCACAGCAGCGCGCTGAGAAACCGGCGGTCGCCGAGCGCGGCGCGAGCATGCAGCAGCGGCACCTGCAGGAAGGTGCAGAACAGCAGCGCGATCAGCGTTGGCCATATCAGCCGCTCCAGTGCCGCAGTCAGGTCGGGCAGGCTGTACCCGAGACCGAGCCCGGCGCTGATCGCCGCCAGATACAGCCATAGTTGATGGCGCTCCAGTGTCAGTCGGTCCACACCAGGCCTCCTCGGCCGCTTGCACACCCTCTGGAGCTTAAACCAGCACGCCCTGACTGCGCAGGTAGTCGTCGTAGCTGCCGGAGAAGTCGGTCACGCCATTGGCCGACAGCTCGATGATGCGGGTGGCCAGCGAGCTGACGAACTCGCGGTCGTGGCTGACGAAGATCAGCGTGCCGGGGTAGTTCTCCAGCGCCAGGTTGAGCGCCTCGATCGACTCCATGTCGAGGTGGTTGGTCGGCTCGTCCATCAGCATCACGTTGGCCTTTTTCAGGATCAGCTTGCCGAATAGCATGCGGCCCTGTTCGCCCCCGGAGATTACCTTCACCGACTTGCCGATCTCATCGTTGGAGAACAGCATGCGTCCGAGGGTGCCGCGCACCAGTTGCTCGCCACCCTGGGTCCACTGCGCCATCCACTCGAACAGGGTGCAGTCGGCCTTGAAGTCGTCGGCATGATCCTGGGCGAAATAGCCGATATCGGCGCTCTCGGCCCATTTCACCTCGCCATTGACCGGCGCCATCTCACCGACCAGAGTGCGCAGCAGGGTGGTTTTGCCGATCCCGTTGGGGCCGATGATCGCCACCCGTTCGCCGGCCTCGATCTGCAGGTTCAGGCCCTTGAACAGCAGCTCGCCGTCAAAGCCCTGGCTGACATTCTCCAGGGTCACGGCCTGGCGGTGCAGTTTCTTGAACTGCTCGAAGCGGATGAACGGGCTGACCCGGCTCGAGGGCTTGACCTCTTCGAGCTGGATCTTGTCGATCTGCTTGGCCCGGCTGGTGGCCTGTTTGGCCTTCGAGGCATTGGCCGAGAAGCGGCTGACGAACTGTTGCAGCTCGGCGATCTGGGCCTTCTTCTTGGCATTGTCCGAGAGCAGCCGCTCGCGGGCCTGGGTGGAGGCGGTCATGTATTCGTCGTAGTTGCCGGGGAACAGCCGCAGCTCGCCATAATCCAGGTCAGCCATGTGGGTGCAGACGCTGTTGAGGAAGTGGCGGTCGTGGGAAATGATGATCATGGTGCTGTTGCGCGCAGTCAGCACCGTTTCCAGCCAGCGGATGGTGTTGATGTCCAGGTGGTTGGTCGGCTCGTCCAGCAGCAGTACCTCGGGATCGGAAAACAGCGCCTGGGCCAGCAGCACGCGCAGCTTCCAGCCGGGAGCGACTTCGCTCATCGGGCCGTGGTGCTGTTCCAGTGGAATCCCCAGGCCGAGTAGCAGCTCGCCAGCGCGGGACTCGGCGGTGTAGCCGTCAAGTTCGGCGTATTCTGTCTCCAGTTCGGCGACTTTCATCCCGTCTTCTTCGCTCATTTCCGCCAGCGAGTAGATGCGATCGCGTTCGGCATGCACCCGCCACAGTTCCTCGTGACCCATGATCACGGTGTTCAGTACCGTGTGTTCCTCATAGGCGAACTGGTTCTGGCGCAGCTTGCCCAGACGCACATTGGGCTCAAGCATCACCTGCCCGGCCGAGGGCTCCAGCTCGCCGCCCAGAATCTTCATGAAAGTCGACTTGCCGCAGCCATTGGCGCCGATCAGGCCGTAACGGTTGCCATTGCCGAATTTGACGGAAACGTTTTCGAACAGCGGCTTGGCGCCGAACTGCATGGTGATGTTGGCGGTGGAGATCACGATGGAAACCTGCGGGTGGAGAATGTAGGGCCGGGCAGAACGCGCGGGCCGGGCATTGTAGCGGGCAATGCGGCGCGATGACAGTCATTGCCGGGCCGGCAGCTTGCCAGACCCGGAAAAAACTGCTGCAGTTGCCCGGAGCCGACCGGTCCCGGGCGTGCCACTTCAACAGACTCTAGAGACGCCCCTTGATCATGTGGCCAACCTACTTATTGCTCGCGGTGTTTGTCCTGACCTATATCGGCATGGCCCTGGGGCGCATGCCCGGTATGCGCCTGGATCGTACCGGCATAGCGCTGCTGGCGGTTGTGTGCCTGCTGGTCAGTGGCTTGCTGGAAGTCGACCAGGCGGGGCAATGGATCGATCTGCCGACCCTGGTACTGTTGATGGGGCTGATGATCATTTCCGCTCAGTTCGCCGCCGCCGGAGCCTACGATGCGCTGGCCCGGCGGCTGGTCAATGCCCGGCTGTCATCCCAGGCGCTGCTAGGGCTGACCATCGCCACCGCGGCATTGCTGTCGGCGCTGCTGGCCAATGACATCATTGCCTTTGCCATGGCGCCGATCATTGCCGAGGGCACCCGCCAGCGTGGCCTGGACCCCAGGCCCTTTCTGATCGGTCTGGCCTGCGCCTGCAATACCGGTAGCGCGGCGACCTTGATCGGCAATCCGCAGAACATCCTGATCGGTCAGGCCGGCCAGCTGGATTTCTGGGCCTTCGCCGCGGTCTGTGCGGTACCGGCGCTGCTGGCCACGCTGGTGGTCTGGCTGGTAGTGGGCTGGGTGTGGCGTCAGACCCTGGCTGCCGAGCCCAGCAGGCCGGCCGAGTCTGGAGTCTTGCTGCGGGCCAATGGCTTTTCCACCTGGCAGACCAGCAAAGGCGTGGTTGCAGTGCTGGCCTTGTTGCTGCTGTTTACCACCTCACAGGCCAAGGAAATCAGCACGCTGCTGGTTGCTGCAATTCTGTTGATGAGCCGGGTGCAGGCCAGCCGGGATATGCTGGGGGCGGTGGATTGGCACCTGCTGCTGCTGTTCGCCTGCCTGTTCATCGTCACCGGTAGTCTGTCGTTGACCGGGCTCGATCAGCAGGCAATGGCTTGGCTGCTGGGCTCGGGTTGGGATCTTGAGCAACCCTGGTTGCTGGCGCCGCTGATGCTGGTGGGCAGCAACAGCGTTGGCAATGTCCCGTTGGTGATTCTGATGCTCAGTGTCTGGCCCCAAGCCAGTGAGCAGGCCTTGTATGCCATGGCTCTGCTGTCGACCTTGGCCGGCAATCTGCTGATCGTCGGCAGCCTGGCCAATATCATCGTGGTCGAGCGCGCCGCCCAGGTTGGCGTGACTCTGAGTTTCCGCGCCCATGCCCGCTGCGGTATCCCGATCACTCTGATCAGCATGGCGCTCGCGCTGGCCTGGCTGCACCGGGTTGGCGGATTCTAGGCGGCCATTTCTACCCGGTTGCGGCCATTTTGCTTGGCCAGATACAGCGCCTGGTCGGCGCGGCGGATGGCCTGCTGGCTATCCAGTTCGGCACCCGGCTCCAGGCAGCACAGGCCAATGCTGATGGTCAGCGTCAGCGGTCGGCCATCGCGGGTCAGAAAGCGGGTCTGCTCGATGCTCTGGCGCAGTTGTTCGGCCAGCTCCCGGGCGCCGCTGGCCTGAGTGTTGGGCAGTACTATCAGAAACTCCTCGCCGCCTAGCCGCCCGGCATGATCCTGGGTCCGCAGCCGTGAGCGCAGGGTGTCGGCCAGCAGTTTCAGCGATTGGTCGCCGACCTGGTGGCCATGCCGGTCGTTGATCAGCTTGAAATGGTCGGTATCCAGCATCATCAGGCTCAGGGGTTGCTGCTGGCGGTCACTGGCGGCCAGCAGGCGCTCCAGTACCTCCAGTATGTAACGGCGGTTGGGGAGTCCGGTCAGTTCGTCATGCATGGCCAGCTTGAGCATCTGGGCGTCGGCTCGTTCCTTGACCATCAAAATCAGCCCCATGCCGACCAGAATCATACTGACGGTCGCGGTCAGGAAGGTGGCCATCTGAATCGGGTTGGAACTGGTGATCAGCAGCATCTGATCCATGCCCAGCGCCGTGCCTACGCCCCGATAGGCCATGGTGGCGATGATCAGGCCGAAGGCGGTGAGTAGGAAATATTGGCCGCGACCGTCAGTCTGGCGATGCCGGCTGAACACGATTACCAGCACCAGCAGGGCCTGATACAGGATGATGGCAGCCATTACTATCACCCTGGCCGCCAACTGATCGAGCAGGGCATACAGCACCAACGGTACGATCAATAGCGGCCAGTAGGTCAGCCAGCGGTTCAGCCGCCGTTGCTGAAACTGCATCAGGCCCTCGGCAAACAGCACGAACACACCGGCCAGCAGCGTGTTGGCAACGATGATGGTGAGAAAGTCGCTGAGCTCACCGCGTAGGCTGTAGAGGGTATACACCGAGCTGTGCAGCGCCAGAGCCAGCGTCCAATACCCCAATCCCTCCTTGCGCTCAGGCCGCCAGACCAGGGCAGTGCAGACGGTCATGGTCAGGCTGACGATGATGACCATCATAAACATGGTAGGGATGTGCGCTTGCATGATGGTCACTGTACGTCTCGTGGCGCTGGCAAGAGTGATAGCTAAAGTGTGGCACTTTTGCTGCCTCGGGTGCAGGTTTTTCATCGGATTCATGAGATAGGGGCTAAAAATTCAGCCGCACAAACCGGTGGATAAAATCCGTCCGACAGGCTTGGGGAGGGGGGTAGGGAGATGGCAGCCCCGGACAGGAGTCCGGGACTTTCAGGAGGCTGTTGTGCTTAGTAGCGTGCCAGCCAGTGCGCGTAAGGTGCGGGCAGGGTCCAGGAGGCCTGGTCGAGTTTGAGTTCACGGGCGGCATGGTAGGACCAGTGCGGGTTGGCCAGGTGCGCCTTGCCGACCATGACAACATCCAGTTGCCCGCTTTTTACTGCATTTTCCGCGATGTTCGGCTCACCAAAGCCCCAGGCCGAGGAGACTGGAATGTCCGCTTCGCGGCGCACCCGCTCGGCAATCGGGCCCATGAAGCCAGGTGCCCAGGGAATCTGAGCCTCGGGGGTATTGAAACCGATGCTGACACTGATCATGTCCAGGCCATCGGCTTTCAGGCGTTTGGTCAGGTCGATCGACTCGCTCAGGGTTTGCTCGTCGCGGCCGTCGAACTCGATGACCCCGAAGCGGATGGTCAGTGGCAAATGTGCTGGCCACACCTCACGTACCGCAGCGAAGGTTTCGCGGATGAAGCGGCTACGGTTCTCGTAGCTGCCGCCATAGGCGTCGGTACGCTGGTTGGCATGCTCGGAGAAGAAGCTCTGGGCCAGATAGCCATGGGCAAAGTGCAGTTCCAGCCACTCGAAACCGACCGCCAGGGCACGCTGGGCGGCGGCGACGAAATCGTCCCGCACCCGGGCGATATCGTCCAGGCTCATTTCCCTGGGCTGTTTGCTCAGATGGGCGCCGAAGGGCACAGCCGAGGGAGCGATGGTCTGCCAGCCGCGCGGGTCATCGTTGCCGATGTGATCGTCGCCTTCCCAGGGCCGGTTGGCGCTGGCCTTGCGCCCGGCATGGGCGATCTGAATGCCGGGTACCGCGCCCTGGGCCTTGATGCTGCGCACGATCGGGGCGAAGGCCTGGGCCAGATCATCATTCCAGATCCCGGCGCAGGCCGGGCTGATGCGGCCTTCGGGAGCCACGGCGGTGGCCTCGACGATCACCAGGCCCGCGCCGCCACGGGCCTGGGCGCTGTAATTGGCCAGATGCCAGTCATTGACCAGACCGTCGACGGCTGAATACTGGCACATCGGCGGTACGGCAATCCGGTTGCGCAGGGTGACGTCCTTGAGGGTGAATGGTTGGAACAGCGCGGACATAGGAATACCTGTCTGTTAGTTGATACGGTAGTTCGATAATATTGGAACTATGGCCGTAAAGTAAACCCTTGTGTAGAATTTGACCCATGCGACCGTTCAAACACCCCAATCCCGACGATTTTGTTCTCGAGCGCGTGCTCTATGCGCTGAGTGATCCGGTGCGCCTGGAAATCGTGCGCCGGCTGGCCGAGGTCGGCGAAGCCAGCTGTGGTGAGCTGGATGGTGGGCGGCCAAAGTCAAGCATGTCGCACCATTTCCGGGTGCTGCGCGATGCCGGACTGGTATGCACCTATGGGGTGGGCACTATGCACATGAATTCGCTGCGCCAGGCAGACATCGACAGCCGCTTCCCTGGCCTGCTGGATGCCGTTCTGGCTAACAGCCAATAAGCCTCAATCGCGGTAAAACACCTGTACCAGATGCCAGCCGAACTGGGTCTTGACCGGCCCATGCACGACTTTCAGGGCCTTCTTGAAGATGATCTGGTCAATCGCGCGGACCATCTGGCCCGGGCGTACTTCACCCAGATCGCCGCCGCGTTTCTTCGACGCACAGGTGGAATATTTCTTGGCCAGAACGTCGAACGCCTCACCGGCGGCAATGCGCTTTTTCAGCGCTGTGGCTTCGGCTTCGGTCTTGACCAGAATATGGCGGGCCATGGCGACGGGCATGGGTTACTCCTGGGTATCGGCGCTGCGTGCCCCTGCCTTGTTTGACAGGCGCAGGCCGCGCAGGCTGCGCTTGACGTTCTTCAGATGATTGACCAGTTCCGGACCTCGGCGCATGGCCATGCCCATGGCCAGCACGTCGATCACCACCAAGTGGGCGATGCGTGAGGACAACGGGGTGTAGATGTCGGTGTCTTCCGGCACGTCGATCGGGATATGGATGCCGGCCAGTTCGGCCAGTGGGGTATGGCTGGGGCACAGGCTGATCAGGGTGGCGCCGGTTTCGCCGACCAGGCTGGCCGAGTGCAATAGATCCTTGGTACGCCCGGTTTGGGAGATGGCCACGGCGACATCCTCGGGCCCCAGGGTCACCGCCGACATGGCCTGCATGTGCGGGTCGGAATAGGCGGCGGTAGAGACCTGCAGGCGGAAGAACTTGTGCTGTGCGTCGCTGGCCACCGCACCAGAGGCGCCAAACCCGTAGAACTCCACCCGCCGGGCTTTGGCTAGCGCGGCGATGGCGGACTCCATGGCTTGTGGGTCTAGGCGCTCGCGCACGTCCATCAGAGTCGCCAGGGTAGTGTCGAAGATCTTGTGCGAGAGCTCGTCGACGTTGTCGTCTTCGCTGATCGAGAACTGACCGAAGCTGGCGCCAGCGGCCAGACTCTGGGCCAGGCGCAGTTTCAGGTCCTGAAAGCCGCTGCAACCAATCGCCCGGCAGAAGCGCACGATGGTCGGTTCACTGACCCCGACTTCGCGGGCCAGATCGGCCATCGACGAGTGCATGACCTGGGCAGCCTGGGCCAGCACGAAATCGGCTACCTTGAGCTCGGATTTGCGCAGCGTAGGGCGGCTGACGGCGATATGCTGGAGTAAATTCACGTTGGCTTCTGGTAGTCTTGAGGGTCGAAATGGCCGAATTTCTTGTAGTTATACTACAAAAATGGTCAAAACGTCTTGAATGGGAGAATCGATGTGCCTGCGCAACGCGGCATGGCCTGTGACATTGTAGTGCTGGGCGGGACCGGTGATCTGGCCCTGCGCAAGCTGCTGCCTGCGCTGTATTACCTGCATCGTGACGGTTATCTGCATGCCGGTACGCGGATTTTGGCGGCGGCCCGGGCCAAGCACGCGGCCGAGAGCTACCGGCGACTGGTGCAGCGGCATGTCAGTCAGCATGTGGCCCTGGGTGATTTCGACAGCGAGACCTGGGACGCTTTCGCCGAGCGGATTGACTATCTGAGCCTGGACGTCGGCCAGCGGGTCGAGTTCCCGCGCCTGGCCCAGGCCCTGGGCAAGGTCCGTGGGCGAGTGCGGGTGTTCTATCTGGCAACCTTCCCCAACCTGTTCGCGGCCACCGCCAAGCACCTGGCTTCAGTCGGGTTGGTCGATGAGCAGGCCCGCATCGTGCTGGAAAAGCCGTTGGGCGAGAGCCTCAAGACCGCGACCCAGATCAACGACCAGATCGGCGCCGTGTTTGACGAGTCACGGGTGTTTCGGATTGATCATTATCTGGGTAAGGAAGCGGTACAGAACCTGCTGGCGCTGCGCTTTGGCAACGCCCTGCTGGAGCCGCTGTGGCGCAATGCGCATATCGACCATGTGCAGATCAGCGTGCTGGAAACAGTCGGGGTCGAGAATCGCGGGGGCTACTACGATCAGGCTGGGGCGATGCGCGACATGGTGCAGAACCATCTGCTGCAGTTGCTCTGTCTGGTTGCCATGGAGGCGCCAGTGCATTTCGAGCCCGAAGCGGTGCGTAACGAGAAGCTGAAGATTCTCGAAGCCCTGCGGCCGATCACCGGCATGGATGTGCAGGATCATACTGTACGTGGTCAGTACGCCGCCGGAGAGCGGGCCGGTGAACAACTGCCGGCCTACTACTTCGAGAAGAGTGTCGATCACGACAGCAACACTGAAACCTTCGTCGCACTCAAGGCCGAGATCGACAACTGGCGCTGGGCCGGGGTGCCGTTCTATCTGCGCACCGGCAAATGCCTAATCCAGCGCAAATCGGAAATCGTCATCCAGTTCAAAGCCGTACCGCATCGGCTGTTCTCCCAGAACGGCGGCGACCCGGCGCGCAACCGGCTGGTGATCCGCCTGCAACCGGATGAGAGCATCAGCCTGGCACTGATGGCCAAGTCACCGGGACGGGGCATGGCGCTGCAGGAAGTGGAACTGGATCTGAACTTTGCCAAGGCCTTCAAGCACCGGCGCTGGGACGCCTATGAACGGCTGCTGCTGGACGTGATCGAAGGTGACGCCACCTTGTTTATGCGCCGCGACGAGATTGAGGCTGCCTGGCGCTGGGTCGATCCGATCATCCAGGGCTGGCAGGACTGCTATCGCGCACCCAAGCGCTACGCTGCCGGCAGTTGGGGACCGGACGCCGCCGACAGCCTGCTGGAGCGTCAGGGGCATTGCTGGTTCGATGAAAACTGATTCTGCTGTCGGCTGAAAGGCTCGCGCTAAAGCGTCGGAATGCCAGGTTGAAGGGCAAGAACTGACCTGGGTCACAATAAAGGCCTATAGCGGACCGATTGAATTTATTTGAAGCAGGGCCTGTGTAAAGATGAGCCGGCATCATTTGAATTCTAACCGGCGTGAGATCTGAACCATGCGATTGCTTTGCTGTGTGTGGCTGTTGTGCTGCAGCCTGCCGTTGGCCGCCAGTCAGCAGCTCAACCTGTTCAACTGGCCAGAATATCTTCCACCTGAGGCCATTCAGCGATTCCAGGAACAAACCGGGATTGAGGTGCGTTACGACACCTTCGACAGTCCCGAAGTACTGGAAAGTACGCTGCTGGCCGGCGCCAGTGGCTATGACCTGGTGTTCCCATCCACCACCGTGCTGGCCAAGGCAATCCAGGCCGGTGCCTTGCAGCAGATCGATGGCAGCCGCTATCAGCATGCTGCCGAGCTGGATCCGGAGTTGATGCGGTTTCTGGCAGTGGCCGATCCCAATAACCGCTATGCCATGCCCTACACCTGGGGCACCATAGGGTTGGGAATCAATCGCCAGGAGGTGGAACGACGCCTGGGACGGATCCCGCTTAACAGTCTCGATCTGCTGTTCAAGCCCGAATACGTCAGCCGCCTGAAAGATTGCGGCGTCTCGATTCTGGACTCACCTCAGGAAGTCATCGCCATCGCCCTCAACTATCTGGGGCATGACCCGTATGCCAGCTACCCGCCGGCGCTCAGGCAGGTCGCCGAGTTGCTGGCAGAGGTACAGCCGAATCTGCGTTATGTCGGCAGCGCCCAACATATTGATGATCTGGCCAGCGGTGAAATCTGTCTGGCGTTGACCTTCAACGGTGATGCCGGGCTGGCGGCGGCGCGGGCTGCAGAGTTGGGTCAGTCGTTTGAGGTGGTCTATCGCATTCCCCGTGAAGGGTCCGTGGTCTGGTTCGACAGTATGGCGATTCCGGTTGATGCACCGAATCCAGAGGCAGCGCACCGGTTGATCGACTTCATGCTCCAGCCCGAGGTGCTGGCCGAAGTGACCAATGAACTGTTCTTCGCCAACGCCAGTCTGGCAGCGGGGCCGCTGGTTGATCCGCAGATTGTCGCCGACCAGGACATCTATCCCCCCGAGACAGTCCGGGCCCGGCTGTTTGTCGAGCGTCAGCTGGGTGTGGCCGATCAGCGCCAGCGCACTCGATTGTGGAGCCGGGTTATCGCTCAGCACTGAGTAAGGACTCACGGGTTCAACGGGTGCTGAAAGCTGACCAGCAGATCCGCCTCGAAGGCCTGCTGGGCATCACTGGGGTGTTGGCTTCGATGGCGGGCTAACTGGAAGCCGACCTCAAAGCTCAGTTGTTCGGACAGCAGTGGACGCAGACGTCCGCGTTCGACCCAGCGCGCGCCGATATGCTCGGGCAGATAGCCGATATGCTGGCCTGAGAGGATAAATGCCAGCGCACCTTCGACCTGTTCGGTCTGGGCGCTGCTGGCTTCGCTCAGGTGCGGCTCACGTGGCGGAAACAGTCGATAGGGGTGATGTACCCGGTCGGCCAGGCGCAGATCCTCTGGGCTTGGTGCTGGGTGCGCGAACAGCGGGTGAGCGCTGGCACAATACAGGCACTGGCGTTCCTGAAACAGCAGCCGGTAATCGATAGCGGCCTGTTGCCCGGCAAAATAGCCGACTGCCAACTGCAACTGATTCTGTAACAACCGCCGTTCCAGCTCCGCCGGCATGGCGGTGATCAGCTCGATCTGCACCGCCTGATTACGTTGCCTGAAGCGCTCGATGGCCTGGGCAATACGCTCCAGCACCGCGTCGGCCAACCCTTCGGACAACCCCAGATGCAGTTCGCCGATCAGCTTGTCGGCCATACCCTGCGCTTCATGGCGGAAACTGTCGATGGCTGCAAACAGCCGCCGGGTTGCCTGCAGCACCTGCTCGCCCTTGGGGGTCAGGCGAAAGCCGGCCTTGCCGCGCTCACACAAGCGAAAACCCAGCCGGGTTTCCAGCTTGGCCATCTGGGTGCTGATGGTCGACTGGCCGACCCCCAGTTCACCCTGAGCGGCGCTGAAACCACCACACTCGGCCACGGTGACAAACAGCCGCAACAGTTGCAGATCCAGATCGCGTAGCTGGCTGAGCATGGCGCCTCCAAACATTGATGATTATCGATGCCAAAATAGAATACTTTGCATTTTTATAAAACAATGCCCATGCAAGCATGTTCAGGCCCGATAACAATTCATCAGCCTGTGCGAGATTCAGACCATGCGACTGTTCCTATTAGCGCTGCTGCTGGGCGGCAGCTTGCCACTGGCGGCCAGCCAGCAACTCAACCTGTATAGCTGGGCCGACTATGTACCGGCCCAGGCCTTGCAACGGTTTCAGGACACCACCGGAATCCAGGTCCGTTATGACACCTTTGACAGCCTGGAGGTGCTGGAAAGCAAGCTGCTGACTGGACGCAGCGGCTATGACCTGGTGTTTCCAGCCTCAACCAGCCTAGCCCGGGCGATTCAGGCCGGTGCCCTGCAGCCGATCGAGGCTGGCGAATTTACCCATGCCGCCAGCCTGGATCCGGAACTGCTGGCGCTGCTGGCCGAGGCTGATCCGGGTAATCGCTACGCCATGCCCTATACCTGGGGCACCGTGGGCCTGGGGATCAACCTGCAGGCGGTCGAGCAGCGGCTGGGGGCCGATGCCCCGCTGAACAGCCTGGACCTGCTGTTCAAGCCGGACTACGCCCAGCGCCTGAAGGATTGCGGGATTGCCGTGCTGGACTCGCCCCAGGAAGTGATCGCCATCGCCCTCAACTACCTGGGTCATGACCCCTACACCACTGCCGGGCCGGCCCTGGAACAGGCGGCGCAACTGCTGGCGGCGCTTCAGCCGAACGTGCGTTATGTCGGCAGTGCCCGGCATATCGATGACCTGGCCCGGGGTGAGGTGTGTCTGGCGCTGACCTATAACGGTGATGCCGGCATGGCGGCGGCGCGGGCCGCAGAGTCGGGCCAGCCGTTCGAGGTGATCTACCGTATACCGCGTGAGGGCACCTTGATCTGGTTCGACAGCCTGGCGATTCCGGTGGACGCCCCCAATCCGGCAGCAGCCCGGCAATTGATCGACTTTCTGCTCCAGCCCGAAGTGCTGGCCGAGTTGACCAATGAGCTGTTCTTCGCCAATGCCAGCCTGGCGGCTGAGTCGTTGATTGATCCACAGATCGCCGCCGATCCAGACATTTATCCGCCATCTGAGCTACGTGCCAGGCTGTTCGCCGAACGCCAGTTGAGCCTGGCCGAGCAGCGTCAGCGCAACCGTCTGTGGACCCGTTTTCGTACCCAGTATTGAGCCTAAGGAGCTTTCCCATGGATCACAGCCCCTGCAACGATCAGGCCTTCACCCGTGACAGTCTGTACGGCACTGCCGCCGAACCAACCTATGCAGGTGTCACCAGCTTTATGCGTCGGCGCTACAGCCGGGATCTTACCGGTGTCGATCTGGTGATCAGCGGCGTGCCCTTCGACACCGCCACCAGCAATCGGCCGGGTAGCCGCTTCGGCCCGCGAGCGATTCGCACCGCCTCGGTACAGATGGCCTGGGCCCGACACTACCCTTGGGAGTTCGACCCGTTCGAGCGACTGGCCTGCGTCGATTATGGCGACTGCCTGTTCGATCATGGCCGCCCGGAAAGCGTGCCGGCCAGTATCCAGGCCCATGCCGAACAGATTCTGGAGGCCGGCTGTGGGTTGTTGACCCTGGGTGGCGATCACTTCATCAGCTACCCGTTGCTCAAGGCCCACGCCCGGCGTCATGGCCCGCTGGCGCTGATTCATTTTGACGCCCACAGTGACACCTGGCCGGACCCGGAGCATGAGCGCATCGATCACGGCACCATGTTCTATCATGCCGCGCGCCAGGGGCTGGTCGACCCGGCCTGCTCGGTGCAGGTGGGACTGCGCACCACCAACGATGACGTAATGGGGTTCCAGGTGCTTGATGCGCGTGAGGTCAATCGCAGCAGTCCGGAGACGATTGCCGAGCGGATTCGTGCACGGGTTGGTCAGCAGCCGGTCTATCTGACCTTCGACATCGACTGTCTGGACCCGGCTTTCGCACCCGGCACCGGAACCCCGGTGTGTGGTGGTCTGTCGACCCATCAGGCGCTGGAGATTCTGCGTGGGCTGCGTGGGATCAATCTGGTCGGGATGGATCTGGTTGAAGTGGCACCAGCCTACGATAGTGCGGAAATCACCGCGCTGGCTGGTGCCACCCTGGCAATGGAGATGATCTGTCTGTATGCCGCTCGCTGAGTCCGGGGCTTAGTTCATCAGGCCCCGGTGCTCCTGCAGCATGGCGGTAAAGTCGGCCGCCGAGAGCGGCCGGCTGATCAGATACCCCTGCACTTCGTCGCAGCCGTACTGCTTGAGATAGGCCAGCTGCACATCGCGCTCGACCCCTTCGGCAACCACGCGCAGGTCCAGGCTATGGGCCATGGCGATGATCGCCCGGGTAATCGCCGCGTCCTGGCTGTGTTGGCCCAGATCGGTGACGAATACCCGATCGATCTTCAGGGTATCGACCGGGAAGCGCTTGAGATAGGCCAGCGAGGAATAGCCGGTGCCGAAGTCGTCGACTGCCAGGCGAATCCCCATGGCCCGCAGTTCGGCGATATTGTGGGCCACCGCATCGACATGTTCGAGGAACATGCTTTCGGTCAGCTCCAGCTCCAGATACTCGGCCGGCAACTGGCATTCCTCAAGGATATGCTGGACCCGGCGGGCGAAGTTGCTCTGGCGCAACTGCTGCACTGACAGGTTGACCGACACGCAGACCGGCGTCGGGCCCTGGTGATACCAGTGGCTGGCCTGGCTGCAGGCTTTGTGCAGCACAGCATCGCCCAGGGCGATGATCAGCCCGGTTTCCTCGGCCATATCGATAAAGTCGCCCGGCATCACCAGCCCACGCTGCGGATGTTGCCAGCGTACCAGTGCTTCGGCGCTGCTGATGCTGTCGTCGTTAAGGTGCAGCTTGGGCTGGTAATGCACCACCAGTTGGTTGTCTTCGATGGCCTTGCGCAACTGGTTTTCCAATTGCAGGCGCTCCAGGCTGTAGGCCCGCAGTTCACGGGTGAAGAACCGGTAGGTGTTGCCGCCCAAGTGCTTGGCATGCTGCATGGCCTGGTTGGCCTGGGTGATCATCAGCAGGCTGTCACGGGCGGTATCCGGGAACTGGCTGATGCCGATCGAGGCGGTGACCACCAGTTCATGGCCCATGATGCTGACCGGTTGGCGCAGGCCGTCGAGCAGTTGGGTGGCCAGTTCGCTGAGCTGTTCGAGGCTGGTGTCGCGTTCGACCAGAATCACGAACTCGTCGGCCGACAGGCGCGCCAGGGTATCGGCCTCGGGAGCCAGATCGCTCAGGCGCCCGGCCACCAGGCGCAGCAACTGGTCAGCTACGTCATGCCCAAGGGTGTCGTTGATGTACTTGAAGCGATCCAGGTCGATATGTAACAAGGCCAGCCCGTAGCGGTACTGACGGGCCCGGCCGGTGGCTTCCTGCAGGCGCTGGTTGAACAGGTTGCGATTGGCCAACTGGGTCAGCGCGTCGAAATTGGTCAGGTACTGAAGCTGTTCTTCGGTCTGGCGGTGGGTGGTCAGATCGGCGAAGAAGCCGACCAGGTGGGTGGTTTCACCCTTGTGGTTGCGCACAACGGTCAGTTGCAGCCACTGTGGGTAGCGCTCGCCGCTGCGTCGCTGTTCGAGCAGCTCGCCCTGCCAGCGATCCTGGGTACGCAATAACTGGCTCAGGCGCTGGTAGGTGTCGAAGGTGTCAGCCAGATCATTCAGGCGGTAGATCGGCTGACCGATCACATCCCCGGCAGCGTAGCCGCTGATCACGCTGAAGGCCTGATTGACCGCCAGAATATTCAGTTCCGGGTCGAGGATATAGATGCCTTCGGAGGTGGCTTCGAATACGGTTGCTGCCAGCTGAGCCTGTTCCTGCTGGTGCTTGCGGGCGGTGATGTCGCGACGGGTGCCGATCATCCGGGTTACCCGGCCGCTGTCATCGCGGGCCACCGCCCGGCCACTGTCTTCGACCCAGATCCAGCGGCCATCGGCGTGCCGAACCCGGTACTCGATGCGATAGGACGGGGTATTGCCACGCATGTGCCGAACCAGGGTTTCCTGCAGCGGCCGCACATCGTCCGGGTGCAGGCGTGGGCGCAGATCCCTGAGCATGCTGGTGACCGACTCGGCCGGTAAGCCGAAAATCTCTTGCAGGTGGGAGTGAAATACCTGATCGGTTTCCAGGTTCCAGTCCCATAGCCCCAATTCACTGGCTTCCATTGCCAGGCTGAGCTGGGTTTCGCTGGCACTCAGGGCCCGGGTTGCCTGTTCCAACTCGGCGGTACGCTGACGTACCCGCTCCTCCAGGGCGTCATGGCTGTCTCGCAGATGCTGTTCGGCCTGGCGCCGCTGCTGGATTTCCCGGGTCAGTTGCTGGTTCAGTGCCTCGGCCTGTTGTCGGGCATCGTCCAGCCGCGCCACCAGCGCCTCGTTGCGCTGATTGGCCCGGGCAGTAGTGATCGCCGAGCGATTGATGAAAGCTGCCGCCAGCATCAGGCAACTAAACAGCGCCAAAGCCATCAAGCCCCAATAGGGGCTGGAAGGGTCGTCGCGACTCAACAGATAGATGATTGGCGGCAACCAGCAAGGCAGGGCAAAGGCGATGAACGCCAGAAACCGTTGAGCGTAGATAATGCTTACGCACAGACTGACCCCGGTGACCAGCCCGTAGGCTGGTGCTTGCAGACTGAAGTTGTCGAGCGGCACCAGGAACAGATGCACATAGGCCATGCTCAGGCCGGACAGGGCATTACCCAGATAGAACAGCAGGCGCCAGCGCAGGCGCAGCTTGATTGCGTTGGAGGCTTGCCGGTAGCGGTTCACCAGATGGCTGCGCAGCAGCACCAGCAAACCGATCAGCAGTAGCCAGGCCAACAATACAGGGCGCTCGGTATGCTCCCAGACAAGCAAGCTGATGGCGCTGGCCGAAAGCAGGATCAACCACTGTGGCAGACGCGAATAGTGATACAGCTTATCGAGCTGGCGTAGGCGCTGCTCGGTGTGGCCACTGGCAAATGGGCTGGTGTCAAACGTCATGATGACGTGGTCCCCTGAACGCTGAGCGTTTCTTGTTGTTACGTGTTGTCGTGGCTGGCCGAAGATCTGTACCGCGACAGTATCAGATTTTGCACCATACACCAGAGCGCTGATCCGGCCCAGCCTTTTTTAGTCGCTGCTTTATAGCGCCAAAGCCTCTGGACCGCGGGCTTGGGCGAATTCTACCGAGGGACCGGCGGTCGCTGGTAGAATGCCCCGATGGATATTTCACACCTTATCAACTCACTTAACGACGCCCAGCGCCAGGCGGTCACCGCCAGCCCTGGGCAACAACTGGTTCTGGCTGGCGCCGGCTCGGGCAAGACCCGGGTGCTGGTGCATCGCATCGCCTGGTTGATCCAGGTCGAGAATGCCTCGCCCTGGAGCATTCTGTCGGTGACCTTTACCAACAAGGCCGCCTATGAAATGCGCCAGCGTATCGAGCAACTGCTTGGCATCTCGCCGCAGGGCATGTGGGTCGGCACCTTCCACGGCCTGGCCCACCGTCTGCTGCGCGCCCATTGGCGCGAGGCCGGGCTGGCCGAACAGTTTCAGATCCTCGACAGCGATGACCAGCAGCGGCTGGTCAAGCGGGTCATCCGCGAGCTGGGGCTGGATGAGAACCAGTGGGCGCCGCGTCAGGCCCAGTGGTGGATCAACGCGCAAAAGGACGAAGGTCTGCGCCCGCAGCACATCCAGCCGGCCGGTGACCTGTACCTGACCACCATGCTGCGCATCTATGCGGCCTATGAACAGGCCTGCGCCCGGGCCGGGGTGGTGGACTTCGCCGAACTGCTGCTGCGCTCGCTGGAGCTGTGGCGCGACAATGCCGGGTTGCGCGAGCAGTACCAGGCGCGTTTCCGCCACTTGCTGGTCGACGAGTTTCAGGACACCAACGCCGTGCAGTATGCCTGGCTACGACTGATCGCCGGCAGCAACCCGAGTCTGATGGTGGTGGGTGATGATGACCAGTCGATCTACGGCTGGCGCGGCGCACGGATCGAGAACATCCAGCAGTTCCAAAGCGACTACCCCAACGCGGAGCTGATCCGTCTGGAACAGAACTACCGCTCCACCGCGCTGATCCTCAAGGCCGCCAACGCGCTGATCGGCAACAACGCCGGGCGTCTGGGCAAGGAGCTGTGGACCGACGGCAGCGAAGGCGAACCGATTGCCCTGTATGCCGGTTTCAACGAACAGGACGAGGCGCGCTATATCGTCGAGCGTATCGAGCAGGCGGTGGGCGAGGGCATGGCCCGCCGTGAAATCGCCATTCTCTATCGTTCCAACGCCCAGTCGCGGGTGCTCGAAGAGGCTCTGCTGCGTGCCGGCATTCCCTACCGCATCTACGGTGGACAGCGCTTCTTCGAGCGCGCCGAGATCAAGAACGCCATGGCTTACCTGCGCCTGGTCGCCAACCGTGGCGATGACGGCGCGCTGGAGCGGATCATCAATCTGCCGACCCGGGGCATTGGTGACAAGACCGTCGAAGCGCTGCGCGAGCACGCCCGCGCCTGCAACGTCTCGCTGTGGCAGGCGGCCTGCGACATGCTCGATATGAAAGCCCTGCCCGGGCGCGCGGCCAATGCGGTTCAGGGTTTTTTGCAACTGATCGAGGCGATGGCCCAACAAGTCGAAGGCTTGCCGCTCTACAGCATGACCCAGCAGGTCATCGAACACAGCGGCCTGCTGCGTTTTCACGAACAGGAAAAGGGCGACAAGGCCCAGGCCCGGGTCGAAAACCTTGAGGAACTGGTGTCGGCTGCCCGCGCCTTCGAGAACGATCAGGCTGAGCTGGAAGAAGAGGGCAATGTGCTGCTGGCCTTCCTCGCCCATGCTTCGCTGGAGGCCGGCGATACCCAGGCCGACCAGTTCGAGGACAGCGTCCAGCTGATGACCCTGCACAGCGCCAAGGGCCTGGAATTCCCGCTGGTGTTCCTGGCCGGAGTGGAAGAGGGCCTGTTCCCGCACAAGATGAGCCTGGAAGAGCCCGGCCGGCTGGAGGAGGAGCGGCGTCTGGCCTATGTCGGCATCACTCGAGCCATGCAGCAGCTGGTGATCACCTGGGCGGAAACCCGGCGGCTGTATGGCAGCGAAACGTTCAACAAGATTTCCCGCTTTGTACGCGAGATCCCGTCCGAGCTGATTCGCGAGGTACGCCTGGGCAACCAGGTCAGCCGTCCGTTCGGGCCGAAGAACAAGCTGTTCCAGGCCGAAGCCACCGAAAGCACCGGTTTCGCCCTGGGTCAGCGAGTAGCGCACGGTCTGTTCGGCGAGGGCGTGGTACTCAACTACGAAGGACATGGCGCCCAGGCCCGTATTCAGGTCAATTTCGACGATGAAGGCAGCAAATGGCTGATGGTCGCCTATGCCAAGCTGCAGCCGCTGTAATCACACTGAGTGCGACAATTACTACAGCAATAGCCGGCGCTGAGGACAGCGCTTGAGCGAGTAGAAGCCAGGAGCTTGATGGATGAAACGACGTGAACTGATCACCGCCGCCGGCCTGGGCCTCGGCGCCATGGCCCTGACCGGTTGCCAGGACCAGGACAAGGCCATCGCCGAGGGCGGTGAGCAAAGCCAGCAACGCTTTCGCTGGAAAATGGTCACCTCCTGGCCAAAGAACTTCCCCGGCCTTGGCACCACGGCCGAGCGTTTCGCCGACACGGTCAACCGTCTGTCTAATGGCCGCCTGCGCATCCAGGTGTTTGCCGCCAACGAACTGGTTCCGGCCCTGGAAGTGTTCGATGCGGTCTCCAGCGGCACCGCTGAGCTGGGTCACAGCGCGGCCTATTACTGGAAGGGCAAAAGTGCCGCCGCGCCGTTCTTTACCGCCGTGCCTTTCGGCATGAACGCCCAGGAAATGAATGCCTGGCTTTACGAAGGCGGCGGCCTGGAATTGTGGCGTCAGGCCTATGCTCCGTTCGGTGTCCTGCCGCTGCCCTGCGGCAATACCGGGGTGCAGATGGCCGGCTGGTTCAACAAGGAAATCAACAGCCTTGATGATCTGCGCGGGCTGAAGATCCGCATGCCCGGCTTTGGCGGCGAAGTGCTGGCCCGTGCCGGTGCCACCACGATCAACCTGCCGGGTAGCGACATCTTCACCTCGTTGCAGAACGGCATGATCGATGCCACTGACTGGGTCAGCCCTTACAACGACCTGGCCTTCGGTCTGCACCAGGCCGCCAAATACTACTATTACCCCGGCTGGCAGGAGCCCTGTGCGGTGCTTGAGCTGACCATCAACCAGCGCGCCTTCGAGGCCTTACCGGCCGATCTGCAGGGGATTGTCGAAGAGGCCGCACGGACCACCAACCAGGCCATGCTCGATGAGTACACCCGGCGCAACGCCGATGCCCTCAATACGCTGGTCAACGAGCACCAGGTACAACTGCGCCGGTTACCCGATGAGGTACTGGAACGGCTGCATGAACTATCGATGCAGGTGTTGGACGAAACCGCCAACCAGGACCCGCTCAACCGCCAGGTCTGGGACTCCATGGAAGCTTTCCGGCAAAAGGTCTGGGCCAACCATGCGCTGGGCGAACAGATCATGTACGGGTTACGTGGTTGAGCCGTGACATGTAATGCCCCTGCGGGCGCGGTTCGTTGCAGTACTTGAACCACGCCCTCAGCGTTTGCCAGGCTTCAGCCAATCAGGCCGGTTTTTTCCTCACCCGCCAAACACCGCCCGCAGCGCTTTCAGCGCTTCCATTTCCTCGCTGCTCAGCTCGGTCGGGGCGCAGCGCGGGTCGGTTTTCTGCAGGGCGCGCGACATGGCGGCGGTCAGCGGGATGGGATCGCAGCCGTGGCCCTGTTCGCAGATCATGTCGCGCTGCGGCTCGGCCTTGACGTGGCAGGCAAAGCAGTTGCCACCAAACTTGTTGTTGACGTCGGCAAAGCCGCGGGCACGGATGCTGGCGCCCTCGGCGCTGACGTCCAGTTCGATGAACTCCCAGTCTTTGGTTACCGGGCTGAAACCGGGGTCGCGCTTGACCATTACCTCGCTGGGGATCAGCTGCACCACCGAGCCGGGCGGGTAGACGCCGCCGTCGAGGGCGTTGGCAACCGCCAGGGTGGCTTCCAGATCGCCCTTCAGGTTGTCGACAAAGAAGCCGCGCACCGGGGTCATGTCGCGGATGCAGCCGAAGCTGTCGGCGCTGATCGGGTCGGCCGGTGTTTCGGCATGGGTGGTGATGGCCAGACTGATCAGTGCGGCGGCGAGCAGCAGGCGGCTGTGGCTGAGGTTCACGGGGAGGCTCCTGGATTTATATTGTGTGCAATATAATTTGCCGAATTGGCCGTAGTGTCAACCGCTGGCGCCCGATAGAATGACGTCTGACTTCACGATGGACTCTGTTGCATGTCTTCGCCTTCTCACTTGCACCTGCGCAACCAGATCTGCCTGGCCCTATATTCCGCTGGCAATGCCCTGTCGCGGGCCTACCGACCGTTGCTTGAGCCGCTGGATCTGACCTATCCGCAGTATCTGGTGATGCTGGCGTTGTGGGAGGAGGACCGGGTGTCGGTGACCGCCATCTGCGAGCGCACCCGGCTGGATACCGGTACCGTGACGCCGTTGCTGAAACGGCTGGAGGCCAAGGGGCTGCTGCTGCGTGCCCGTTCGGTCGAGGACGAACGCCGGCGGGTGATTAGCCTGACCGACAGCGGCCGGGCGCTGCAGGCGCGCGCCGAGGACATTCCCCTACGCATGGCCTGCCTGGGCGTGCTGACCCCAGCGGAGGGCGCCGAGCTCAAGCGCCTGTCGGAAACCCTGTATCGCAATCTGCTGGCGTTGGAGCAACTGCGTGCCAATCCGGGGGATAACGAGGACGGGCTGGCGGGTTAGCTCTGTCGCTGTTCGATGGCAGTTTAAGGCTGATCAATGTAGCCCTTGTGGAACACCCGCCCTTGAGCCTCTGCGGCCAGGCCGCTAAACTGCCGGGCTTTGTCACACTGCACAGGACGTAAGGATGCGTAACCTTCTCTGCCTGGTTCTGATCGGCATGCTGGCCGGTTGTAGCCAGGATTTCGCCCGCCTGACCTTTGAAGAGTCGGCCCGCGCCGACCGCCACTGGAGCAAGCCTGCCTCCAAGCCCGAAGTCTTCGCCGCCTACAAGCAAGCCATCGTCGGCCAACTGCAGGAGCAGGGCATTGAGCCGACCAAGGTATCGATGCGCATCGATCCGGACGACGATCACTCGGTGATCCTCAGCATCAGTAACGGCGGTGCACAGCCCGAGCAACTGCAGGCCTTTCAGCAGAGTCTGCAAGCGATTGTCGAAGCCCGTGAAGCATTGCCACTGACTGTGACCTTCAACCTCAGCCGTCAGCCCGGCGGGCAGGAAGAGGCAGAGGCTGACAGCGAAGAGCTGGGCAGCTATCAGGCTGAAATGACTCTGGGCAGGGTCGTGCTTAGCCACAGCTACGGCCTGGGCGACATGCTCGCCGCCGCCTTGACAGGCAACAGCGGAGCCAGAAGCTCGGTGTTCTGTAATATCAGTGTCAAGCTTGAACCCCATCTGCCGTTCAATTACCTCGCCTACAAGCTGGACGAGGACAGCGAAGAGGGCCGTTATGTGGTTGGCCGGCGTAGCTCGGAAATACTGAACGCCGAACTACGGTTCAACAACGCCCGGCTGCAGGCCATGCTCGATAACGATGAAGTAGGCGTCAGCCCTCCTGTCGAAAGCCGCGGGCGGGCCAGCATGTTCAGCGGTCGCCTCAACCAGATCGACCTGCAGCTCGGCCCGGTTGGCGACGTACGCCACCAGAGTGGCAAGATCGACTCGATAGTCCACTCGCGGCTACGCGGCCAATGCAGCGAGCTGGCCATCGGCCTCGGCCAGCCGTTCAGCTTCTATATGGGCAACAGCATCGACCGTCTCACCGCGGTCAGCGCCATCGAAGGCTAAGCGAGATACTGATGGCGAGCACTGATCGGGAGTGCTTCGGCACTCTCACCGTGCTCGTCGTGGCGCAGTAAACAGGGAATAACTGTCAAGGAATGGCAATGGACAATATCAAGACCTTCGCAAGTGGTTTCTGGGACAACCTGGATCTGATCATGATTGCCCTGACCACTACCGGCATGACACTGCTGGGGCTGGTGGCGGGCGTATTTGTGGTCGTTCTCATGCAGCGCCGGGGCTGGTTGGCGCGCAAGAATGCCTGGCACCACTGGCTGCTTAAACTCTATTGGCTGGCGCTGCCTTGCCTGGGCGGTTTTCTCGGATTCCAGTACGGCATTCTGTCGACGTTGGAACAGCAGGTACACAGCGAGATCAAGCGCCAGCGGCCAGTGGTGGAAGAGATTGCGCTGGGCTTCACTGCCGAATATCACGCCTATATCAGTCAGCAAGGGCCGCGACTGGAGCTGGAGAAATATCGCAGTTACAGCGTTGAGCAGGTACTGGTGGAGCTGGTCGATGCCTATTTGGCCGAGGTGCCGTTGGCCTATCTGCAAGCCACTGATACTGCTGGGCCGATGCAGCGCCTGGCTCAGCGCGGCTGGGAATCGTTACGCCGCACCGTGCTGCGCGAATATATGGTGCGCCAGATAGTCAACAAAGTGATCATTCCGGCCGGGACCAAATACACCCGACTCGACGAGCGCACGTTGCGTGATCTTACCCAGTTGCGTTTCGATACGCTGATGGACGCCGACGGCATCATTGCCTTCGTCAATCAACAGGTCAGTCGCTTCATGCGCCAGTTCTATCTGATGGTACTGTTGCAGGCGCTGGCGCTGCTGGTGTTGATCGCAGCAGAGGTCGGCATTTCGTCCTGGCTGGGCCAGCGCCGTCGGCGCGAAGCGCTTGATGACAAGCTAGGGCCGGCAGCGGCAACGGCAGGATAAGACGATCACGTTCAATCCCGCGTTATACCGCCAGCCCTCTACAACACCCCCGGCAACCAGGTGATCAGTCCTGGCCAGACGGCGGCGATGATCAGCATCAGGATCTGGATGGCGATAAACGGCAGTACCCCGCGATACATGGCGCTGGTCGGGACGGTGACCGGGGTGACGCCGCGCAGGTAGAACAGCGCGAAGCCGAACGGCGGGGTGAGGAACGAGGTTTGCAGGTTGAGGGCGATCATGACCCCCAGCCAGATCGGATCCAGGCCCATCATCAGCAGCACCGGGCCGACGATCGGGACCACCACAAAGGTGATCTCGATGAAGTCGAGGATAAAGCCGAGCAGGAAGATCACCAGCATCACCAGAATGGTCGCAGTGACCACCCCGCCGGGCAGGCTGTTGAAGGCCTGATGAATCAGCTCTTCGCCACCGAAGCCGCGAAATACCAGAGAGAAGATCGAGGCGCCGATCAGGATCATGAACACCATGGCGCTGATCTGGGTAGTCGATTCGACCACTTCACGCAGCCGGGTCAGATTCAGTTGACCCTTGACCAGCGCCAGCAGGGTAGCGCCCAGAGCGCCGACGGCGGCGGCTTCGGTGGCGGTGGCGATGCCGCCGAGGATTGAACCGAGTACCGCCATAATCAACAGCAGCGGCGGCAACAGACTGCCGAGCAGGCTGAGCAATCTGAGTTCGCCACGTTCTTCGGCCGGAATCGCCGGCAGCTTGTGCGGGCGCAGCACGGCCACGCCGATCAGATACAGCAGATACAGACCGACCAGCAGCAGGCCGGGCAGCAGGGAGCCGATGAACAGGTCGCTGACCGTGACGGTCTGGGGCGAGAAGATGCCCTGGCGCAACTGGGCCTGCTGATAGGCGCTGGACAGCACATCGCCCAGCAGAACCAGAATGATCGATGGTGGAATGATCTGTCCCAGGGTACCGGTGGCGGCCAGGGTGCCGGTGGCCACCGCCGGGTCATAGCCGCGCCGGAGCATGGTCGGCAGGGCCAGCAGGCCGAGGGTGACTACGGTGGCGCCAACGATGCCGGTACTGGCGGCCAGCAGCGCGCCGACCAGGCAGACCGAGAATGCCAGTCCGCCGCGCAGCCCGCCAAACAGCCGGGACATCGATTCGAGCAGATTTTCGGCGATCCGCGATTTCTCCAGCATCACGCCCATGAACACGAACAGTGGCACCGCCAGCAGGGTCTGGTTGTTCATGGTGCCGAACAGCCGGCTGGGCAGGGCGCCGAAGAAGCTCGGATCGAAGTTGCCAAGCATTACCCCGAGCCCGGCGAACAGCAGCGACAGCCCGCCCAGGGTAAAGGCCACCGGGTAACCGACCAGCAGAGCCAGACACAGACACAGAAACAGGGCGATGGCCATGAATTCGGGTGGCATCACAGCTCCTCCTGTGGCTGACTGTCGAGATGCCGGGGCAGGGCGCTGCGCAGGACCGCGACAGTCTTGATCAACTGGGCGATGGCCTGCAGCAGCAGGCTGGCGACCAGCAGCAGGATGATGCTCTTTTGCAGATAGACCCAGGGCAGGCCGCCGGCATCGGCCGAGCGCTCCTGGCGGACCCAGGATACGGCGACATAATCCCAGCAGCTCCAGGCCAGAAACAGACACACCGGCAGCAGAAACAGCAGGGTACCGGTCAGGTCGGTCAGTGCCTGGCGTTTGGCACTGTGGCGGCGGTAGAAGATATCCACCCGGACATGGGCGTCACGCTGCAGGGTCCAGGCGGCTGCGCCCATGAACACCAGAGCGTGGGCGTACATGATCAGTTCCTGGGCGGCAGTAGCACCCAGGCTGAAGCCGTAGCGCAGCAGCACTACGTAGCAGGTCAGCACGACCATCAGCAGTGTCAGCCAGGCCAGTGTCCGGCCGAGGCCGGCGTTGACCAGATCAATGACCCGGGCCAGACGCAGGGCGATGGCCATGGGGGAACCGGACATGTGCGGGAACCCTATGCGGCGCGGGGCCTGATGCCCCGTCGGTCAGGAGGGAATGACGCGGGTGCGACCGCGGTCGTCGATTGCGACGAACACAAATACGGCTTCGGTCACCTTGCGGCTTTCTTCGTGGGCCAGGTCTTCGCTCCAGACCTCGACCAGCACCTTGATCGAGCTGCGACCGATATCCAGCACATGGCAGTGGAACGCCAGTTGCGCGCCGACCGGCACGGGGACCATGAAGCCCATGCGGTCGATGGCTACGGTAGCGACCCGGCCACGGGCAATACGTGAAGCGGTGCCGGTACCAGCCATATCCATCTGCGAGACCAGCCAGCCACCATAAATGTCGCCGAAGCTGTTGCAGTCGCGGGGCAGAGCGGTGACCTTGAGCGCCAGCTCACCCTTGGGAACAGGTTCCTTGTCTAGATCGTGCATGTATCACTCGATAAGGTATGTTGTAATTGTTGTCTTCCATCAACCCGTAGAATCAGGCTTGACAGGGCAGAAACAGCGCTATGTTAAGGGATTGCGGGGCCCCTCTCAATCTTTGTCGACGGGCTGCGCGGCTTAATGGCGCATACTGGCAGCCTTCATACAATTGTCATATTCCTTGAATAGGGTTGTCACACGGCTTCCAGATACTTGGTCGCGTGTTGCCAATACATACTCTCAAGGAGTTATTCATGAAACTGAAGCAATTGTGCGTCGCCATTTCCTTCGCCGCTGTGGGCGCGATCAGCACTGCCGCTGTAGCTGACATTGATCCGAACCTGCCGAAGTATGAGCGCGCCAGTGGCGTGTCCGGTAACCTGTCCAGTATCGGTTCCGACACCCTGAACAACCTGATGACTCTGTGGGCTGAAGAGTTCAACAAGTTCTACCCGAACGTTAACGTCCAGATTCAGGGCGCTGGTTCCTCCACTGCACCGCCGGCCATCACCGAAGGCACCGCCAACCTGGCGCCGATGAGCCGCGCCATGCGTGACTCGGAAATCCAGACTTTTGAAGGTCGTCATGGCTATGCGCCCTACGCGCTGCCGGTCGCCGTCGACATGCTGGCTGTTTATGTCAACAAGGACAACCCGATTGAAGGTCTGAGCCTGCCGCAGGTTGATGCTATCTTCTCCGCTACCCGTCGCTGCGGTTACGAAGCCGACATCACCCGCTGGGGCCAGTTGGGCATGACTGGCGCCTGGGCCAACCGTGACTTCGCCCTGTACAGCCGCAACGCGGTATCCGGTACCTACGGTTTCTTCAAGGACAACGCCCTGTGCGGCGGTGACTTCAAATCCAGCATCAACGAGCAGCCGGGCTCTTCCTCGGTGGTTCAGGGTGTGACTGAGTCGATCAACGGTATCGGCTACTCCGGTATTGGCTATCGCACCTCGGGTGTTCGCGTCGTTCCGCTGGCTGCCGAGCACGGTGGTGACTTCGTTGAGGCGACTGCCGAGAACGCTGCCAACGGTAGCTACCCGCTGGCCCGTTACCTGTACGTCTACATCAACAAGAACCCGAACCAGGATCTGGACCCGCTGACTCGCGAATTCGTCAAGATGATCTACACCCAGGAAGGCCAGGGCGTGGTTGATCGTGACGGTTTCGTGACTGTGCCCAAGTCGGTTGCCGACAAGGTACTGAGCGACCTGAACATCAAGTAACGGATTGCGATTACCGCCAGGGATGGCGGGTTATCGGAAAAGGGGCCTGCGGGCCTCTTTTTCATGTCTCTGTAACATTGCTGTCACACAGACTCCTTAGCCTGTGCTGACCATAGTGCCAGGACCGGATAGAGCAGCCCGTTATGACTGACATTACCTCCACGATCGGCAAGAGCGCCCCCCCGCGATCTTTGTTACCCGATGCCGAAGCCAGAAAGCGCCTGCGCCAGCGCCGGTTGTTCAAGGATAATGCCTCACGTTGGGGCATCAGCGCCGCCGGTTTCGGTGTGGTGTTCGCCCTGGCGCTGATCTTCATTTACCTGTTCTATGAGGTGGCGCCGATTCTGCGCGGCGCTTCGGTCACTCCGCTGACCAGTCAGCCGGTGCCCGTGGCTGACGCCCGAACCCAGGCCATTCTGATCGAGCGCTATGAGGAGCTGGGCTTCCAGTACAGCGACGATGGCCAAGTCAGCTTCTTCGAGCTGGCCAATGGCAATCTGCGTAGCCAGCTGCCACTGAGCCTGCCCGAAGGTGCCAGCATCACCAGTTTTGCCGCTACCGAGCCGGGCACACAGGTGACCGCTCATGGTCTGGATAATGGCCAGGTCGTGGTGGTACAGCATGCCTATACCCTGAGCTTCCCCGAGGGCCGCCGGGTGATCGCGCCGCGACTGGAATCACCGCTGGGCAGTGAACCAATTACCCTTGACGATCAGGGCCGGGCTCTCAAGCTGCTGGCAATTGAAAGCCGGACCCGCGGCCGGGCTGGGACCATGATTGCCGGGGTGACCGAGGACAATCGGCTGCTGCTGGCCAATTTGACTACCCGTACCAACCTGATGACCGGAGCGACCAGCGTTGATCGCCAGGTCTACAGCCTGCCGCCGATCCCCGGTGAGCCGGTGCGGCTGCTGGTCGACAAGGCCCTGCGCAGCCTGTATGTGGCTGACCGCAGCGGCACGATCCACTATTACGATGTCAGTCAGCCGGCCAATGCCCGTCTGGTGACCAGTGTCGATGCCGGCAACGGCAGCCCGATCACCGCGATGGAGTTCCTGGTCGGTACCGTGTCGTTGATCGTGGGTACCGAACGTGGCGAGCTGAGCCAATGGTTCCTGGTGCGTGACGAACAGAATCGCTACGATCTGACCCGTATTCGCGACTTCAAGAGCCATGGCGCGGCGATCACCGCCATTGCTCCGGAATACAACCGCAAGGGTTTTATCGCCGGTGATGCCAAAGGTCAGATTGGGGTGCATTACGGCACCTCGTCACGCACCCTGTATCTCAAGTCGTTCCTTGACCGGCCGATCGAGCAAGTGGCGGTGTCGCCGCTCAATGGCCGGCTGATGGCCCAGGATGATCAGGGCCAGCTGCATATTGCCGAGTTGTGGAACCAGCATCCGCAGCTGTCATTCGCGGCGATGTGGAACAAGGTCTGGTATGAGGGTCGGGCTGATCCCGAATACATCTGGCAGTCGTCCTCGGCCACCGATGAATTCGAGTCCAAGTTCAGCCTGGTACCGCTGTCGGTCGGGACCCTGAAAGCGGCCTTCTACGCCATGCTGTTTGCCATGCCGCTGGCGATTGCCGGGGCGATCTACACCGCCTACTTCATGACCCCCAAGCTGCGCGGCATCGTCAAGCCGAGCATCGAGATCATGGAAGCCTTGCCAACCGTGATCCTCGGTTTCCTTGCCGGTCTGTGGCTGGCGCCGTTTACCGAGGAGCACCTGCCGGCGATCTTCAGCATTCTATTGCTGCTACCGGTGATGATGCTGGTGTTCGCCTTCATCTGGACCAATATCATTCCGGCTGGCCTGCGTCAGCGGATTCCCGACGGCTGGGAAGCGGCGCTGCTGGTGCCGGTGATCATCGGCTTTGTCTGGCTGGCGGTGGTCATGAGCCCACTGCTGGAGATCTGGTTCTTCAACGGCAGCATGCGCCAGTGGTTCACCGATATCGGCATCACCTACGACCAGCGCAACGCCCTGATCGTTGGTATCGCCATGGGCTTTGCGGTGATCCCGACCATCTTCTCGATTGCCGAAGATGCAGTGTTTACCGTGCCCAAGCACCTGACCCAGGGTTCGCTGGCGCTGGGCGCCACCCGCTGGCAGACGGTGATCGGGGTGGTCCTTCCAACCGCCAGTCCGGGGATTTTCTCGGCGGTGATGATGGGCTTTGGCCGGGCCGTAGGCGAGACCATGATCGTGCTGATGGCGACCGGCAACAGCCCGGTAGTCAACTTCAACATCTTCGAAGGCATGCGCACGCTGTCGGCCAACATCGCCGTAGAGCTGCCGGAAACTGCCGTGGGCTCGTCGCACTTCCGCGTACTGTTCCTGGCCGCCCTGGTGCTGCTGGCGCTGACGTTCATCGTCAACACCCTGGCGGAAATCATTCGTCAGCGGCTGCGCGCCCGCTACAGCAACCTGTGATGAACCGGATTTAGGGGAAAGACATGAAAGCGTGGTTCAAGAGTGGGGCACCCTGGATCTGGCTGAACGCCGGGGCGGTAGCGGTGTGCATGATCATGGTGGTTGGCCTGATCGGGTTGATTGCGGTGCGCGGTTTCGGCCACTTCTGGCCGGCCGACGTGGCCGAGGTGGTGATCACCGACGAGAAAGGCAATCGCAGCGTGGTGCTGGGCGAGGTGGTGCGTTCGCAGACCATTCCGGCAGCGGTTGCCCGCGATGCCGGCTACTACGTACCGGAAAACCGTGAGCTGGTGACCCGTTTCCTGTTCAAGCAGGGCAACCGCGACCAGACCGGGCGTGACTTTGCCTGGTACACCGAGATCGGTATGGCCGAGTTCCAGTACCCGGAAAACGTCTTTGCCATCGAGCGCCGTGAGTGGGGCAACTTCTACGGTTACCCGGTCAAGCTGGCGCAGGACGGCCGGACCATCAACGCCGAAGCGCCGGAGTTCTGGCAGGCGGTGCAGGCCTCGGTGGATCGCAGCCTGGCACTACACGACGATATCAAGGCCATCGAGCGACGGCGCATCGGTCGGATCAACAGCGACATGGAGCAACTGCGCCTGGAGCGGCGGATGCTCGATCTGCGCAACGTCGAGGGGCTCGAGCGTGACCAGGTCGAGGCCCGTATCGATCAGCGCAGCAGTGAGCTGGACGCTGAGTATCAGGTGCTGCGCACTGAGCTGGACGCGCTGTACGCCAGCACCCGGCGCGACAGTCTGACCTTGCGCATGGCCGATGGCAACGAACTGGACATCAGCTTTGCCACCATCGTCCGGGTCAGCCAGCCGAACGCCATGTCGGTGTTCGGCAAGCTCGGCCAGTACGTGGTGCGTCTCGGCGAGTTCATGACCGATGATCCGCGTGAGGCCAATACCGAGGGTGGGATTTTCCCGGCGATCTTCGGCACCGTGACCATGGTGTTCGTGATGTCGATCATCGTCACCCCGTTCGGCATCGCCGCCGCCATCTACCTGCGCGAGTACGCCAAGCAGGGCACCATGACCCGGATCATCCGGATCTCGGTGTATAACCTGGCCGGGGTGCCGTCGATTGTTTACGGGGTATTTGGTCTGGGCTTTTTCGTCTACTTCCTCGGTGGCAGCATCGACCGGATGTTCTACGAGGCCTCGTTGCCGGCCCCGACCTTCGGTACGCCGGGGCTGTTCTGGGCCTCGCTGACCCTGGCCCTGCTGACCCTGCCGATCGTCATCGTTTCCACCGAAGAAGGTCTGGCGCGGATTCCCAGCACTATCCGCCAGGGCAGCCTGGCACTGGGTGCAACCAAGGCCGAGACCCTGTGGAAGGTGATCGTACCGCTGGCCACGCCGGCGATGATGACCGGGCTGATCCTGGCGATTGCCCGGGCTGCTGGCGAAGTGGCGCCGCTGATGCTGGTTGGGGTGGTCAAGCTGGCGCCGACCCTGCCGATCGACGGCAACTTCCCGTTCATCCATATGGAGCGCAAGATCATGCATCTTGGTTTCCATATCTATGACGTGGGCTTCCAGAGCCCCAACGTTGAGGCGGCCCGTCCGTTGGTATACGCCACCGCGCTGGTCCTGGTCCTGTTGATCGTGGTGCTCAACCTGACCGCCATTTCGATTCGTAACCACCTGCGTGAGCGCTATCGCAGCGCTTCGGACTGATCGCCTTCAAGACAGGTAACACGACATGACTACCGAGACTGCAAGCATGAACACCCCCGCGCAACAGGGTAAAGTATCCGTTTCTGCTGCCAATGCCCTGGCAGACAAACAAGGCGGAGTACTGTCCATGGCGGATGAAAAAGCCAAGATCGAGGTACGCAACCTCGAATTGTTCTACGGCAATGACCGGGCTCTGAACGGCATTGACCTGACCATTCCGGAGAAGAAGGTCACCGCCTTCATCGGCCCGTCCGGTTGCGGCAAGTCGACCCTGCTGCGCTGCTTCAACCGCATGAACGACCTGGTCGATATCTGCCGCATCGAAGGCCAGATCCTGATGGACGGCAAGAACATCTACGACCGTGATGTCGATGTGGCAGAGCTGCGCCGCAATGTCGGCATGGTATTCCAGAAGCCCAACCCGTTCCCCAAGTCGATCTACGAAAACGTCGCCTATGGTCTGCGCCTGCAGGGCGTCAGCTCCAAGCGCGACCTGGACGAAGTGGTCGAGCGTTCGCTGCGCGCCGCGGCGCTGTGGGATGAGGTCAAGGATCGTCTGAACGACAACGCCTTTGGCATGTCCGGTGGTCAGCAGCAGCGTCTGGTGATCGCCCGGGCCATCGCCATCGAACCGGAAGTGATCCTGCTCGACGAGCCGGCTTCGGCCCTGGACCCGATCTCGACCCTGAAGATCGAGGAACTGATCAACGAGCTCAAGGACCAGTACACCATCGTCATCGTTACCCACAATATGCAGCAGGCCGCGCGGGTCTCGGACTACACCGCGTTCATGTATATGGGCGATCTGATCGAGTTTGGTGACACCAACACCTTGTTTACCAACCCGAGCAAGAAGCAGACCGAAGACTACATCACTGGCCGTTACGGCTAACCCGCAGGGAGACTGCCATGAATCAAGACAAAGAAGCATTCAGCCATCACATCTCCCAACAGTTCAACGAGGAGCTGGAGGAAATCCGCACCCTCATGCTGGAGATGGGCGGTCTGGTGGAGATGCAGGTCAACGATGCCATCGTCGCCCTGATCGAAGGTGATGCCAAGCTGGCCGAGCTGGTGCGCGAGAAGGATGACGCGATCAACCAGATGGAGCGCAAGATCGACCAGGAGTGCATGCGCATTCTGGCTCGTCGCCAGCCGGCGGCCAGCGATCTGCGGCTGGTGATCAGCATCAGCAAGATCATCGTCGATCTTGAGCGTATCGGTGACGAAGCCTCGAAGATTGCCCGTCGGGCTCAGTATCTGGTCGAGGAAGGCCAGGCCCCGCGGGGTTACGTCGAGTGCCGGCATATCGGTTATCACGTGCGCAAGATGGTGCAGGACGCGCTGGACGCTTTCGCCCGCTTCGACAGCGACCAGGCCTTCGCCGTTGCCCGCGAGGACAAGGTGGTCGATCAGGAGTACAAGACCGCCATGCGCGAGATGGTCACCTACATGATGGAAGATCCACGCTCCATTACCCGGGTGCTGAATATCCTCTGGGTGCTGCGCTCGCTGGAGCGGGTCGGCGATCACGCGCGCAACGTTGCCGAGCATGTGATCTATCTGGTCAAGGGCACTGACGTGCGCCACCTGGGCCTGAAGAACATGGAAGAGCAGGTGAAGAAGGACTGATCCACCAGCTACCCCCGTGACGCTTGCGGCGGCCCGTCAGTCGCAAGCGTCACCGTGCTGCCCAGGGCAGCCGCCCACCAGCTTAAGCTCGACAGCATATCTGATATTCCGTATATTCGAAAAACTGAATATAACGGAGTCCCACCATGTCCCAGTCCATGACGCCGACCGAGCTGTTCAAGTGCCTGGCCGATGACACCCGGGCCCGGGCTACCCTGTTGATCGCCCGCGAAGGTGAACTGTGCGTCTGCGAGTTGACCGAAGCGCTACAGCTCAGCCAGCCGAAAATCTCCCGTCACCTGGCGCAACTGCGCAACTGCGGTCTGTTGCAGGACCGGCGTAGTGGTCAGTGGGTCTATTATCGCCTGCACCCGCAACTTCCAGCCTGGATCAGTGACACTCTGACGCGGGTGCTGACGGCCAACACCGAGTGGCTGGCACCTGATCTGCTGCGCCTGGAGAACATGCGCAACCGGCCGCAGCGCGCGGCCCTGTGCCAATAAGGAGCTAACATGTTTGACGATCTGCCGAATGTCGAGGCCGAGCTGTTTCAGCGTCCTGACCAGGAGCAACTGGTGCCCCGCCGGATGGCCAGCCACAAGCCCCGGATTTTGCTGCTGTACGGTTCCACCCGTGAGCATTCGTTCAGCCGCCTGCTGGTCGAGGAAGCGGCCCGGCTGCTCGAAGGCTTTGGCGCCGAGCCGCGCATTTTCCATCCCTCTGGACTGCCTCTGCCGGATGATGCCGGCGATGACCACCCCAAGGTCCGCGAACTGCGTGAGCTGATGCAGTGGTCCGAAGGCCAGGTGTGGTGTTCGCCCGAGCGTCATGGCGCCATGACCGGGGTATTCAAGGCACAGATCGACTGGGTGCCTCTGGCCATGGGCGCGATCCGTCCGACCCAGGGCAAGACCCTGGCGGTGATGCAGGTCTGTGGCGGCTCGCAGTCGTTCAATGTGGTCAACCAGCTACGAGTGCTGGGACGCTGGATGCGGATGTTCACCATTCCCAACCAGTCGTCGGTGCCCAAGGCGTTTCTCGAATTCGACCAGGCCGGGCGGATGAAACCATCGTCCTACTATGACCGGGTGGTGGATGTGATGGAGGAGCTGGTCAAGTTCACGCTGCTGCTGCGCGATCGTCAGGACTATCTGGTTGATCGCTATTCCGAGCGCAAGGAATCGGCCGAACAACTGTCAGCCCGAGTCAATCAGCGCAGTATTTAAGTGGTGTGGGGCGTTCAGTCAAATTAGCGGAGAACACAGCATGACAATCAAGGTAGGTATTAACGGTTTCGGCCGGATCGGCAAGCTGGCCCTGCGTGCTGCCTGGGACTGGCCGGAACTGGAGTTCGTGCAGATCAATGATCCGGCCGGCGACGCCATAACCCACGCGCATTTGCTCAACTTCGACTCGGTGCATGGGCGCTGGCAGCACGAGGCGGTAGCCGAGGGTAATGATCTGCGGATCGGTGACCGGCGACTCAAACTGAGCGCCAACAAGACCATTGCCGAGACCGACTGGTCGGGCTGCGATCTGGTCATCGAGGCCAGCGGCAAGATGAAGACCGTGGCCGTACTCCAGGGTTATCTGGAGCAGGGCGTCAAGCGGGTGGTGGTCAGCGCCCCGGTCAAGGAAGCCGGTGCGCTGAATATTGTCATGGGTGTCAATCAGCAGTTGTTCGACCCGACCCAGCACCGGATCGTCACTGCCGCTTCCTGTACTACCAATTGCCTGGCTCCGGTGGTCAAGGTGATCCATGAGGCGCTGGGCATTCGCCATGGTTCGATCACCACCATTCACGATCTGACCAACACCCAGAGCATTCTCGATCAGCCGCACAAGGATCTGCGCCGGGCTCGGGCCTGCGGTATGAGCCTGATCCCGACCACCACCGGCTCGGCTACCGCGATTGCCGAAATTTTTCCCGAACTGCGCGGCAAGCTTAATGGCCATGCGGTGCGGGTGCCGCTGGCCAACGCCTCGCTGACCGACTGCGTATTCGAGGTCGAGCGGGCCACCAGTGTCGATGAGGTCAACGCGCTGCTCAAGAGCGCCGCCGAGGGCGCGCTCAAGGGTATTCTGGGTTACGAGGAGCGACCGCTGGTATCGATCGACTACCGTACTGACCCGCGCTCGTCGATCATTGATGCACTGTCGACCATGGTGGTCAACGCCACGCAGGTGAAGATCTACGCCTGGTACGACAATGAGTGGGGCTATGCCAACCGCACGGTCGAGCTGGCCCGGTTGGTCGGTCAGGCGAGCTGAAGCGCATGAGTTGGCTGGCACAGCTCAGTCCGGGAATTCGCCAGTATCTGGTAGTGACCGGCAATTACTGGGCTTTTACCCTCACCGACGGCGCCTTGCGGATGTTGGTGGTGCTGCATTTTCACAGCCTCGGCTATAGCCCGCTGCAGATCGCTGCGCTGTTTCTGTTCTACGAAATCTTCGGCGTGGTGACCAATCTGGTCGGTGGCTATCTGGGTGCCCGCATCGGCCTCAACCGGACCATGAACATTGGTCTGGCATTGCAGGTGCTGGCGTTGCTGATGCTGACGGTGCCCAGTGAATGGCTGACGGTGCTCTGGGTCATGGCCGCCCAAGCATTGTCCGGAGTCGCCAAAGACCTGAACAAGATGAGCGCCAAGAGCGCCATCAAGCTGCTGGTGCCGGACGACCAGCAAGGCACCTTGTATCGCTGGGTGGCGCTGTTGACCGGCTCGAAGAATGCGCTCAAGGGCGTGGGCTTTTTCCTTGGTGCCGGACTGCTCACGCTGCTGGGTTTTGCTGGCGCGGTACTGGCCATGGCGCTGGCGTTGGGGGTGGTCTGGTTGCTCAGCCTGTGGCTGTTGCAGCAGGATCTGGGCCGGGCCAAGGCCAAGCCGAAGTTTCGTGAGCTGCTGTCCAAAAGCCGGCGGATCAATATTCTTTCGGCAGCCCGGCTGTTTCTGTTCGGCGCCCGGGATGTCTGGTTCGTGGTCGCTCTGCCGGTGTATCTGAGCAGCGTGCTGGGCTGGGATTTCTGGTCGGTTGGCGGTTTTCTGGCCCTGTGGGTGATTGGCTACGGCATCGTCCAGTCCCAGGCTCCGACCTTGACTGGCAAGCGTCAGGGCCGGGTGCCGGGGGCGCGGTCCGCTTTCGGCTGGGCGTTGGCACTGGCCTTGCTGCCGGCGGCCATGGCGTTGGGGATGCACCTAGGCGCGCCGGCCCAGAGCCTGCTGATCTCGGGATTGTTGCTGTTTGCCGTACTGTTTGCGATCAACTCGTCGCTGCACAGCTATCTGATCGTGGCGTACGCCGGACGTGATGGGGTGTCGCTGGATGTTGGCTTCTACTACATGTCCAACGCCATGGGGCGATTGATCGGCACGCTGCTGTCGGGCTGGGTTTATCAGACTCAGGGGCTGGAAGCCTGCCTGTGGATTTCGGCGCTCTTTGTCTTGGCGGCTGCGCTGATCTCGTTGGGGTTGCCCAGAGGCATGGCAGACATCAGCGCGGCACGCTAGCCGCTGCTGGAGCCCGGGCGCGGCCAGGCTCCGCCTTGCGGGGTTCTCAGTTCAGCGTCAGTACCCACTCGGCCAGTTGCCGGGCTTCCTCTTCGCTCACCTGATTCGGCGGCATCGGAATCGGTCCCCAAATGCCGGAGGAGCCGTTCTTGATGTGGCTGGCCAGGGTATCAACGGCACCGTCTTCACCGGCGTACTTGGCGGCGACTTCCTTAAGGGCCGGGCCAACCATCTTGGTGTCTACGGCATGACAGGCCACGCAGGGTTTGCTCTTGAACAGGGCTTCGCCATCGGCCAGCGCGGCATGACTGGCGAGCAGGGCGCCAGCGGCAAATGCGGGGATCAGCAGGTTTTTCATCAGGTATCCTCGGATGTTGGTGAGGGTTAAATTCCCATCTTTTAATAGGTTTCATTATGGGCACTTTGCCGGTTACGTTGCCGGCTTATTGCTGGTTTGGCAAGTGGTCGATTGTCGCAGAACGTCTCGCCAGACATAGACTAAAGAACTGGCTTTGGGTATGTTGCGGGACACAAAACGATTTTGTATCCCCGGGCCGCTGCCGGGGTTCCGCTTCAATACACCTACTACAATGCCTGATGGCTGCGGAGAGCTCCCATGGAAATTTCGTCTTACAGTATCAACTGGCACTATCCTACCTCGGTCCGGGTTGGCCCCGGGCGCATCGGCGAGCTGGGCAAGGCCTGCAAACAGTTGGGCATGCAGGCACCGCTGCTGGTGACCGATCCGGGCCTGGCAGCCTTGCCGATGGTTGAACAGGCGCTGCAGAACTGCCGTGATGCCGGTTTGAGTCCGGGCTTGTTCAGTGCCGTCAAGGGCAACCCCACCAGCGGCAACGTGGCCGATGGCGTGACGGCCCTCAAGACCGGCAACCATGATGGAGTGATTGCCTTCGGTGGTGGCTCGGCTATCGATGCAGCCAAGGCCATTGCCCTGATCGCCCAGCAGAGCATTTCGCTGTGGGAGGCGCAGAAACCGTCGAACGTCGATGTCAGCAAGATGCTGCCGGTGGTTGCCGTGCCGACCACCGCCGGGACCGGCTCTGAAGTGGGCCAGGCGGCGGTGATCAGCGACGAGGAAAGTCACGCCAAGCGGATCCTGTTCCACGCCAAGATGGTGCCGCCGGTGGTGATTCTCGATCCGGAGCTGACCGTTGGTCTGCCGCCTAAGCTGACCGCGGCCACCGGGATGGATGCCCTGGCACACAATCTGGAAGCGTTCTGTGTGCCGCTGTTCCACCCAATGGCTGAAGGCATCGCCCTGGAAGGCATGCGTCTGGTCAAGGAATACCTGCCGCGGGCGACCCGCAACGGCAACGATATCGATGCGCGGATGCAGATGATGGTGGCCTCGACCATGGGCTGCGTGGCGTTCCAGCGCGGCCTGGGGGCGATCCATGCACTGTCGCACAGCCTGGGCGCGCTCTACGATGCCCACCACGGCACCTTGAATGCGATTGTCATGCCCTATGTGCTGCAAATGAACCGTACCGCCATTGAGGCGGAAATGCAGCGGGCTGGTCGTTATCTGGGGCTGGCCAAGCCCAACTTCGACGGCATTCTGGACTGGGTGCTGGAGCTGCGCAGCGAGCTGGACATGCCGCATACGCTGGCCGCTATCGGTATTGACGATGCCCAGGCCGAGACCATTGGCGCGATGTCGGTCAAGGATCCCAGTGCCCGGACCAACCCGATCCAGCTGGATGCGGCGCAGTATCAGCAACTGTTCCTCAATGCCCTGAACGGCACGCTCTAACCTTGCCTGACACCGCCTGGTACTGTTCAGTATCAGGCGGGTCGTCGCCTTATCGGCATACGCGCTGGGTAATTGCCACCACTCTGCGGTAGGGTCTGTTGCCGTTTCATCGCAAACCGCGTTGCAGCGAAAAATCTCGCCAGGCTAGGCGTGGGGCGCAGGAAATGGCTGGCCCTTGCCAAGTCCCACAACGACGCATGGCGAGATTTTCCGCGCAACCCGCAGGGCCGGGCCCGTTTTGACGAGATGCTGCGTTATTCGTCGTTCATTTGGAGTACCAAACTTCTCTCCTCATGCCTTGCCTCTCGTCAAAACGGGCTCCGGCGCGGTTGCGATGAAACGGCAACAGACCCTAAGCTATGCGGACATCGGAAAGAGAGAGTCAACATGGCGAAAGTGTCAGTCCTGGTGGTGGACGACGCCCCCTTCATTCGCGACTTGGTCAAGAAGGCCTTGCGCAGTCATTTTCCTGGCTTGCAGATTGAGGAGGCGACCAATGGTCGCAAGGCTCAGCAGGTATTGAGCCGCAGCAGCTTCGATCTGGTGTTGTGTGACTGGGAAATGCCGGAAATGAGCGGTCTGGAGCTGTTGCAATGGTTTCGTGGCCAGCCGGAAATGGCCAAGGTGCCGTTCGTTATGGTGACCAGCCGCGGCGACAAGGAAAATGTGGTTCAGGCCATTCAGGCCGGGGTCAGCGACTATATCGGCAAACCCTTCAGCAATGAGCAACTGGTCGGCAAGGTCAAGAAGGCCCTGCAGCGCTCAGGCAAGCTGGCGGCATTGCAGGCACGGCCGGCCACGCCCAGTGTCGGCACTGCCCAGGACAGCATCAGTGCCTTGACCGGTGGTCGCCCGGCGGCGCCCCCCTCCAGTGCGGCAGCCAAGCCAGTACCCAAGGCTGTTACTTCCCCCGCGTCATCCAGCCCCGCTGTGGCCAGCAGTGCCCAGAACGTGCGCGGCCAGGCGCAACTGCGCCTGGCTGATCAGCAGCAGGCTTGCGTGATCAAGACTCTGAGCCTGCGCGATGCGCTGGTAGTGGTGCGCCGCGCTGAACGCTTGCCACAGGTGTTTGAAAGTGTCGTGCTGGATCTGGAACAGGACAGCGACCAGAGCGTGGCGCGGATCAACGCTTATGTACATGCGGTGGCGGCACTGGAACCCAAGCTCGACTGCGAATGGGTCAAGGTGACGCTGAAGTTCGTCGATCAGGATCAGGACAAGCTCAGCTATCTGTCCCGGCTGATTGCCTCAGGCACGGCTCAGCAGCATTACTCGCCCGGAGCCTGATCAGACTATCCGCCCGCTGGGAAAATGGCAGGTGAAAGTGCTGCCTTTACCCGGAGTGCTGGTGATTTCCAGCTTGCCATCGTGGCGTAGTAGCACGTGCTTGACGATCGCCAGCCCCAGCCCGGTGCCGCCGGTACTGCTGTTGCGGCTGGAGTCTACCCGGTAGAAACGCTCGGTCAGCCGACTGATGTGTTGCGGGGCGATACCTACGCCATTGTCACTGACGCTCAGGTGAGCACCGCGCTCATCCTGCCACCAGCGAATCTGGATCTCACCCTCGTCCGGGGTGTACTTCACCGCATTGAACACCAGATTGGAGAAGGCGCTACGCAGCTCGCCTTCGATACCGCGCAGTCGCAGTTGGCTGCTGGCTTCCAGGCTGATGTGGTGGTTGCGTTCGGCCGACAGGGCCTGGGCGTCCTGGCGAATGCCGAGCAGCAGCAGGTCGACCGCCACCGGTTTTTCATCGTCGACAGTATCCGAGGTTTCCAGCCGGGCCAGCAACAGCAGGTCGTTGAGCAGGGTCTGCATGCGCCGGGCCTGTTGCTGCATCTGTTGCAAGGCACGCTTCCAGCGCGGATTGATCGAGTCTTCGGCGTCCAGCAGGGTTTCCAGGTAGCCGACCACTACGGTCAGCGGGGTGCGCAGTTCATGGGAGACGTTGGCGACGAAGTCTTTGCGCATCTGTTCGAGGTTGTGCATGCGGGTGACATCGCGCACCACCATCAGGCGGTCGCCACGGCCATAGCGGGTGATGGCGTACTGCAGCCAGCTATTGATGTCGATCGGCGAGGGGATGTCGAGCGGTTCCTTGTAGCTGTCCTGGTCGAAGTAGGCCACAAAGCGCGGGTCGCGAATCAGGTTGGTGACGTGCTGGCCGCTGTCATCCGGGGCGCGCAGCCCCAGCAATTGCTCCGCGGCGTGGTTCCACCATTCCAGGTGGCCGTCCGGGTCGATCATCACCACCGCATCGCTGAGCGCCGCTGTCGAGGCCTGGATGCGGTCGATCACCGCTTGCAGGCGGGCTCGCATGCGGCTGTCGCGGCGCTGCATATGATAGATGCTGTCGAAGATTTCACCCCAGACGCCCTTGGCTTCCGGAGGCGGGTCATTGGGGCGGGTCCGCAGCCAGTGGTGGAAGCGGAACATCTGACGCAGGATCCAGAACAGATAAAGGGTGAGGCCGGCGACCAGGGTCCAGGCCACCGCGTCGAGGATCAGCCCGGCCACCAGGCACAGCAGCATCAGCCAGAACAGCCTGTTCAGTACCGCTGTGAACCAGTTGTTACCCAAGCGTCAGCTCCTTACTCGGCCGCTGGGCCGGTGTGATTCAGCCGCTCTCAGGCCTTGGTGGAGAACCGATAACCAGTACCGCGCACGGTCTGCACCAGATGCTCGTAATTGCTGCCCAGGGCCTTGCGTAGCCGGCGGATATGCACGTCTACGGTGCGCTCTTCGACATAGACATTGCCACCCCAGACCTGATCAAGCAATTGTCCGCGAGTATAGGCGCGCTCCTGGTGAGTCATGAAGAACTGCAGCAGGCGGTATTCGGTCGGACCCATTTCCGCTGGCTTGTCATCAATGGTCACCCGGTGACTGACCGGGTCCAGGTGCAGGCCGGAAACTTCGATCGGCGCTTCGCTGTCAGCCGGGCCGGCGCGGCGCAATACCGCCTTGAGCCGGGCGACCAGTTCGCGCGGTGAAAAGGGTTTGGTGATGTAGTCGTCGGCGCCGACTTCCAGACCCTGGATCTTGTTGTCTTCTTCACCTTTGGCGGTGAGCATGATGATCGGAATGTCGGCGGTCATGTCATCGCGCTTCAGGCGCCGGGCCAATTCGATGCCGGTGGTGCCGGGCAACATCCAGTCAAGCAGGATCAGGTCCGGCTTGCTGTCAATGATGCCGGCATGGGCCTGCTGGGCGTTTTCGGCCTCAAGGCATTCATAGCCGGCCATCTCCAGCGCTACAGCAATCATCTCCCGGATTGGGGCTTCATCATCGACGATTAGAATGGTTTTGCCTGCCATGGTGTTTACCATCTCGTTGCGGATTCCTGACATGCGTCGATTAGATAACACTTTTATTGCAGTTGTGTGACGTTCATATAACCACTTGATGAAGCTTGCTGTCAGCGCATGGCGTAATCCAGGACCAGACCGATGAACACCAGCATGCCGGCCCAGTGATTGGCCAGGAAGGCGCGCAGGCAGGCCTGAGGCTCGCGTTCGCGGATCAGCCACTGCTGCCAGGCAAAGCCCAGGGTCATGGCCAGCAGGCCCAGATGATAGTACAGCCCCAATTCGAAGCGGCTGCCGACCAGCAGCAGGCAAATCAGGGTCAGGCCCTGGAGCAGGCCAATGATCAGGCGGTCGGCCTCGCCGAACAGGATTGCGGTGGATTTGACTCCGATCTTCAGGTCATCTTCGCGGTCGCACATGGCGTATTCGGTATCGTAGGCCACGGTCCACAGCAGGTTGGCGATAAACACCAACCACAGGGCGATGGGCAGCTCTGCGGCCTGGGCGGCGAACGCCATGGGGATGGCCCAGGAAAAGGCGGCGCCGAGCACCACCTGGGGGTAGAAGGTGAAGCGTTTGCAGAACGGATAGATGGCGGCCAGAGCAATGCCGACGAATGCCAGCTTGATGGTCAGGGCATTGGTCAGCAGTACCAGCAGACCACTCAGGCCGGTCAGGATGGCGAACAGAATCAGTGCTTCGCGGGCACTGATCCGGCCAGTGGCCAGTGGGCGCTGGCGAGTGCGGCTGACGTGGCCGTCAAAATTGCGGTCGGCGTAATCGTTGATCACGCAGCCGGCGGCGCGCATCAGGATGACGCCGACCACAAAGATTACCAGCACCTTGATGTTCGGCATGCCTTCGGCGGCCAGCCACAGCGCCCAGAGTGTGGGCCAGAGCAGTAGATAGGTACCGATCGGGCGATCCAGACGCATCAACTGAATGAAGTCGAGGGCGCGGGGGTGCACTCGCTGCAGGGGTTTGATCAGCAGGCCTAGCACGGGGAGGTCTCCATGGCATGGGGTTGGCTGGCCGGAGGCCAGCCGGTCAGGAACACTTCGCAGACCAGCAGTCGCGACTGGCCGCCACGACCGAAGCTTGAGCGCCGGGCCCAAAGCTGCTCGGCGCGGACCTGGGCTGGCAACCAGGCGGCGGGGTAGCGGCTGATCTGAATCGGACCGCGCTGGATTTCCGGATCACTGAACAGCAGCTCGCCAAGGCTGCGCGTGCCCAGGCTATTGAGATCGACCCGAGCTTCGCGCAGGGTCTGCAGGGGGGCAACACTGCGGGCAAAGACGCGCGGTGCGCCGGCGGTATGCAACAGCACCTCGCGGACCCACAGCGGTTCACCGCTGGCCAGACCGAAGGCCTGCAGTTCATCGCCCCGACCGGTCTGGATGCCCTGCCAGAGCAGCTCAACCCGGAAGTCGTTGGGTCCGGCGGCAGTCAGACGCTGAGTCAGCGAGCCCTGACCGCATAGCCAGTCGAACAGGGCACCGGCAGGCGCATCGGGGTGTTGAGCGGCGGGAAACCAGTCGGGTACTGTCACGTTTTGAATCGGTTCATGGTCAATCGGTGTGGTCCACAAGGGTATCATGAAGGTAGGCGGTGGTGCTGCCCGGTCCTTGGCTGGATTAGGCATATAAGGTAGTGTCGCGGCAATTGTGAATTCTGTTGAGATGAGTACTTCAATGAAAAAGTGGCAATGTATCGTCTGTGGCTTCATCTATGACGAGGCCGAAGGCTGGCCCGACGAGGGGGTCGCTCCGGGTACCCGCTGGGAAGATGTGCCTGCTGACTGGCAGTGCCCGGATTGTGGGGTTGGCAAGGAAGATTTCGAGATGATCGAGATTGGTTGAGACTTGGGGGGAAAAGTGTCCACAACCGCACCGCTGGTAATCGTGGGGACCGGCTTGGCCGGCTATAACCTGGCTAAGGAGTTCCGCAAACTGGATGCTGAACGCCCACTTATGTTGATCAGCGCCGATGATGGGCGCTTTTACTCCAAGCCGTTGCTGTCTACCGGATTTGCCAAGGGCAAGCAGGCTGATGAGTTGGCGATGCAGGATGCTGCCAGCATGGCTGGGCAACTGCAGGCTGAGATTCTCACCCAGACCCGGGTCGAGCGGATTGATCCGCAACAGCGCCGCCTGTGGCTGGCCGAGCGCGAGCTTGAATACAGCGATCTGGTACTGGCCTGTGGTGCTTCGCCCCGGCAGCTGCCCTGGGCCCGGGATCTGGGGGAGCGATTGCTGTCGATCAACGACCTGCAAGACTACGCCCGTTTCCGCCAGGCTTTGGAGGGGCGCAAGCGAGTTCTGATCATTGGTGCCGGACTGATCGGCTGCGAGTTTGCCAATGATCTGGTGCTGGCCGGTTTCGAGGTTAGCGTGCTGGCCAGCGACCCGTACCTGATGCCTGGGCTGATTCCCGAACCTGTGGCCGAACCGATTCAGGCCAGCCTCGAGGCGCTGGGTGTACGCTTTTATCTGAATCGAAACATTGCCCAGATGCAGCTGAGCGCATCAGGGTTACAGGTGCGACTGGACGACGGGCTGGTGCTGGAGGCCGACCAGGGGCTGTCGGCTATCGGCCTGCAGGCCAATACCCGGCTGGCTGCCGAGGCGGGGCTGATGATCAACCGTGGCATTGTGGTTGATCGTCAGTTGCGCAGTTCCGATCCCCATGTATTTGCGCTGGGCGACTGCGCCGAGGTCAACGGGCTCAATCTGATGTATGTCATGCCGCTGATGGCCGGGGCCCGAACCCTGGCGCAGGTATTGGCAGGCCAGGCTGCGCAGCTGAGTTATGGGCCGATGCCGGTGACGGTCAAGACCCCGGCCTGTCCGCTGGTCGTCGCTCCACCGGTGACCGCCAGTGCCGGTGCCTGGACCTTCAGTGGTGAGGGCCTGGATCGACGCGCGCTGTTTCATGCGCCGGATGGGCAGCTACACGGTTATGCCCTGACGGCCGGGGCGTTGCCGGAGCGGTTGCAGCTTAATCGGCAGCTGCCGTCCTGGCTCTAGGGGTGGGCCAGAACGGGACACTTTGGCCTTTTGTCGGGAAATCCGCGACACAATAGCCAAAAGAGGGATTTTCCGACTGGCGCTATGGGGCGAGTCGTGCCATGCTGGTTGAGCTGTGACAGGCGGGCCAGACGGCTCGGCCCCTGCCAGACCGCTGCGAGGAAGCAGCGGGAAAACAACAACAACAGACTATGAGGCTATTATGCGTAAACCGGATCTCGCAGCGGCTATTGCCGACAAGGCTGACCTGAGCAAGGACCAGGCCAACCGAGTACTCAACGCAATTCTCGATGAAATCACCCAGGCTCTGAGTAAAAAGGACACGGTAACCCTGGTTGGTTTCGGTACTTTCCTTCAGCGTCATCGCGGCGCTCGTACCGGCAAGAACCCCCAGACCGGAGCCCCGGTCAAGATCAAGGCCAGCAATACCGTCTCCTTCAAGCCAGGCAAGAGCCTGAAAGACGCCGTTAATTGAACAAGGCGTCGCGGTGGGCCCAGTAAGCGCTGCTGGGCCTTACCGTTGCAGATAGTCCGTTTCGTGGCGGCTAGCCGCCGCGAATGACCTCGAACAGATTCGATCTGCCTCAACTGCGCCAGGTGTGCTGATACTGGTTGACCAGCACCCGCAGCGCATCGCGAGCATCCAGCACTTTTTCCACCACCGCTGTCGCCTGACCCCGCTCCAGACCCAGACGCTCAAGCAGCGACTCGGGAATAGCCATCAGCGGCCCGCCGCCAATACCCCGTTCGCGCAATAGCGCCAGACTCAGGTAAATCAGGTTGGCGTAGACGTGATCATCCCCACAGTAGTCAGGTTCATGCTGGTGGCGAACGGCGCTGGCGATTTCATCCGGCATGTCCCAGTAACGCATCAACCAGCTGCCAATCTGGTCGCGGGTCACTCCCAGCACATGTTGCTCGATCTGGTGCGGGGGCACATGCGGATTGGCTTCCAGGTGTCGGCAGATCATCTTGAAGTAGGGTGGGAAGATGTAGGCTAACACCAGATAGCCGAAGTTGTGCAGTAGCCCGCACAGGTAGTTGAGCCCCAGCTCCGGGCGTTTGTCACGGGGCATGGCCTTGGCCAGGCCCTCGATCACGGCAGCGGTGTAGATCGCCTGCTCCCAATAGGGCGTCGTGCGTTCCGGGGCGTCCTTGGGCAGGTTGAAGGTCTTGCCCAATGCCAGGCCGACGGCCAGATTGATCACCAGATCGAACCCCAGCACCCGGCCGATGGCATCTTCGACCGAGCGGATCTTGCCCGGTGCGGCGTAGAACGGCGAGGCCGCCCAGCTGATAACCTGGGCAGCCAGGCTGGGATCGGTTTCGACTACGTCAGTCAGGTCGTCAATATTGGCGTCAGGGTCGACTCGCAATTTCATGACTTTCTGTGCGGTTTCCGGCAGCGGGGGGATTTCGATGGTTTCTTCCAGCCGTTGGCGCATGCGCAGTGCGGTGAAGTTCTGCACGGCGGCGTGGATGTCCTGATGATCCTGGTCGGGATCGCTCGGCAAGGGGGCGATGTTGCTCAGCGGGACGGCAAAGCGGGCACCACTGGCCTTGGCAACCAGCGCCCTGGCATCAGCCTGCTCAAGCTCCAGACACCAGCCCTCCAGGCCGCTGTCTAGCCATAACCGGGGATGTTCGAGCAGGCTTTGCTCGTAGACACAGGGCGAGCTGAACAGGATCGGCAGACCAGGTAGCTGATTGAGCTGATGCTTGGCCAGAATGCGGCTGAGCTGAGCATCGCGCATGGGCTCAAGCTCACGACCAAGCAGCTCGGGCATGCGCTTGAGGTCAAGCAGGTGATCCTTGGGAATCAGCACCAGCACGGTGCCGATATTGTCGCTCAGCAGGCAGGCCTGAATCTGCTGCGCCGCCGGGCCGGCATGGCGCTGCTGGCGCATACGGTAGTTCACACCCTGCTGCTGCAGCAGCTTTTCGATCAACTGAGGTAGGCTGGCGTTGCCCTCGGTGACAGCTACGGTATTCATGGAGCAGGATCCTTTCACTGGGCCTGGCACGCGCTAGCCGGCCGAACAAGCTTTTCGCTGATCTTAGCATGCGCTGGGTAAGGTTGCTGGTTGTTCAGAGCTATCTTAAGGAACCGCTGAAAAACGTAGGCGAGGCCGGCAAGACAAGACAAAAACAGCCGAAAAAGCGGAGTTTACGTGATGTAAATGAGCATTTTGACCGGGCTCGCGATCGAGGCTGTTTTTAACGCAGTATTGCCAACGCAGGTAGTTTTTCAGAGGTTCCCTAAACCTGTGCAAACTGCTGGCCTTGAGCCAACCAGCGATCAATCAGTGCCGCAGCCTGCCCTGGATATTGCTGGGCCAACAGCTTGGCGGCCTGCTGGACCTGAGGCAGCAGGTCGGCATCGCGCACCAGATCGGCGACCCGGAACTGCACCAGCCCGGTCTGCCGGGTACCGAGTACCTCGCCGGGGCCGCGCAGGGCCAGATCCTTTTCCGCAATCACGAAGCCATCGGCACTTTCGCGCATAATCCCCAGACGCTCGCGGCCCAGCGCCGAGAGCGGCGCATGGTAGAGCAGCACGCAGTGGCTGGCGGTGCTGCCGCGGCCGACCCGACCACGTAGCTGATGCAGTTGGGCCAGACCCAGGCGCTCGGGGTTTTCGATGATCATCAGGCTGGCGTTGGGCACGTCGACCCCAACCTCGATCACCGTGGTAGCCACCAGCAGATGCAGGTCACCTATTTTGAAAGCGTTCATGATTTCGGCCTTGTCGGTGGCCTTCATGCGCCCGTGAACCAGCCCGATCGACAGCTCCGGCAGGCTTTCGCACAATGCTTGCCAGGTGGCCTCGGCGGCCTGAGCTTGAAGTTGCTCGGACTCTTCGATCAGGGTGCAGACCCAGTAAGCCTGACGACCTTCGGCACAGCCGGCACGGACCCGTTCGATGACCTGTTCGCGGCGGCTGTCGGCGATCAGTACGGTGTTGATCGGCGTGCGTCCGGGAGGCAGCTCGTCGAGGATCGAGGTATCCAGGTCGGCGTAGGCGCTCATCGCCAGCGTCCGAGGGATCGGGGTGGCAGTCATGATCAACTGGTGGGGCGAGAATTGCCCGGCACTGCCTTTGTCGCGCAGGGCCAGGCGTTGCTGGACGCCGAAACGGTGCTGTTCATCGATGATGGCCAGGCCCAGGTTATGGAATTGCACTTCGTCCTGGAACAGCGCATGGGTACCGACCACCATCGCTGCTTCACCGCTGGCGATCATCTGCAACTGGTTGGCCCGGGCCTTGCCCTTGAGTTTTCCCGCCAGCCAGGCCACGGAAATGCCCAGGGCCGAGAACCAGCGCTGGAAATTGTTGAAGTGCTGTTCAGCCAGAATCTCGGTCGGTGCCATCAACGCCACCTGCCAACCGGCCTCCAGTGCATGCAGGGCGGCGAGGGCGGCGACCACGGTCTTGCCGGCACCGACGTCGCCTTGCACCAGACGCAGCATAGGTTTGGCTTGGGTCAGATCGTGGCTGATCTCAAGGCTGACCCGCTGCTGGGCGCCGGTCAACGGAAAACCTAACTGGCGACAGAATTGCGCGGCCAGCTCGCCGCTGGCCTGCATGGCCGGAGCCTGGTGGGCACGGATCTGCGCGCGCAGCCGCAGCATGGCTAGCTGATGGGCCAGCAACTCTTCGAATGCCAGTCGGTGCTGGGCCCAGTGGCGGCCTTCGTGCAGGGCCTCCAGATCGACATCCGGCGGTGGTCGATGCAGGGTGCGCACGGCTTCGCGCAGCGCCGGCAAGTGATGTTGCTCGGCCAGCTCGGGCGGCAGCAGGTCGTCCAGTGCATGGCCCTGATCCAGCCAGGCCAGCGCGGCTTCGCTGAGGCTGCGCAGGCGCAGTTGCGACAATCCTTCGGTGCTTGGGTAGATCGGGGTCAGGGTTGCGGCCACTGGCGCGGTGCTGTGCTCGTCGAGCTTCTGCATTTCCGGGTGGTAGATTTCCAGCCCGGAGGCGCCGGGCCGCACTTCGCCATAACAGCGCCAGCGGCTGCCGCGGCTGAGGCTGGCCTTGAGCGCAGCGGAGAAGTGGTAGAAGCGCAGGCTCAGTGTGCCGCTGCCATCCTGTAGCCGGCACAACAGGCTGCGGCGTCGGCCCATGACCACATCGGCGCCGAGCACCACGCCCTCGATCACCGCATCGGTGCCGGGCCGCAGGGCGCCAATCGGAGTAATCCGGGTCCGGTCCTGGTAGCGCAGCGGCAGATGGAACAACACATCCTGAACGTTGCGCAGGCCGAGTTTTTCGAGCTTTTCGGCCAGCGCCGGCCCTACGCCCTTGAGCGCGGTCAGCGGGGTGATCGGTGTCTGACTCAATGCGGCTGGCTGACCGAGCAAAGGCGGATCGAGTCGCTCAGCATTTCGATCGCTTTGGGCCGTGGGAAGCTGGCGCGCCAGGCGATGGCGACGGTGCGATAGGGCACTGGGCTTTGGAACTGCTTGGTGACCAGCAGATCGGAGCTGTAGTAGCGGTCATCGGCGGCGGACATCGGCAGTACGGTCATGCCGATACCGGAGGCGACCATATGGCGAATGGTTTCCAGTGAGCTGGACTCGACCGTGGTGTGCTTGTGCTGTTCTTCACTCTTGCGGATGCTCGGGCAGGCTTCCAATACCTGGTCGCGGAAACAGTGGCCCTCTCCGAGCAGCAACAGCTTGTTGTCATCGAGCTCATCCAGGCTGACATGGTCGCGCTTGGCCCAGGGGTGGCTGGACGGGATCAGCAGGCTGAACGGCTCATCGTACAATGGCTTGGTCAGTACGTCGGGCTCATTGAACGGTAGCGCGATGATGATGGCGTCGAGTTCGCCGTTGCGTAGCTTGTCGCGCAGGATATGGGTGAAATTTTCCTCGATATACAGCGGCATTTCCGGCGCCACCCGGTGCAACTGCGGGACCAGGTGGGGGAACAGGTAGGGGCCGATGGTGTAGATGGCGCCGACCTTGAGCGGAGCCGCCAGCTGATTTTTGCCGGTGCTGGCCAGTTCGCGAATGGCCAGAGCCTCTTCCAGCACTTTTTGCGCCTGGGTGACGATCTTTTGGCCGATTGGCGTAACCCGCACGGCACTTTTGCTGCGCTCGAAGATCATCACGCCCAGCTCGTCTTCGAGTTTTTTCACCCCGACGCTCAGCGTGGGCTGGGACACGTGGCAACGTTCGGCCGCATGGCCAAAGTGCTGTTCCTGGGCCAGGGTAACGATGTAACGCAGTTCGGTCAGGGTCATGGCGTTATACTGCCTGCGGTGAAAGTCGGACTAGGATCGATAGTTCGTAGCATAGCGCCTTGATCGATAGAGGAAAACAATGAAACGGGTTCTGGTGGCAGGATGTGGAGATCTGGGGTCAGCATTGGCTTTGCGCCTGCTGGCACGCGGCTGGCAGGTTTATGGTCTGCGCCGCGACACCTCTGGGCTGGCGCCCGGAATAGAGCCGTTGACGGCGGATCTGCGCGAGCCGCAGCAACCTGCTCAGTGGCCGGCCCAGATCGACTATGTGGTCTACTGCCCAGCCGCTGGGCGGCGTGATCCGGAGTTGTATCAGCGTTTGTATGTGGACGGTTTGCACCACCTGCTGGGCTGGTTGGCTCAGAACAAGCGCAAGCCGCGTTTCCTGCTGCAGGTTTCCAGCACCGCCGTCTATGCCCAGGCCGATGGTCAGTGGGTCAGCGAGAACAGTCCGGCACTGGCGGCCAGTGACACCGGCCGCTTGTTGCTGGCCGCGGAGGATCTGGCTTTGCGCAGCGGTATTCCAGCCTCGGTGGTGCGCCTGGCCGGTATCTATGGTCCGGGGCGGACCCGGTTGATTGAACAGGTGCGGGCAGGTCTGCAGGTAGCGGCCGAGCCGGCCCAGTACACCAACCGCATCCATCGTGACGATGCCGCTGCGCTGCTTGAACATCTGCTGTTGTTGGCCGATCAGGACGAATTGCTGGCACCCTGTTACCTGGGCGTGGACGACGAGCCGGCAGCCATGCACGAGGTAGCGGCCTGGCTGGCTGGACAGCTGGGGGTTGAGTCGCGTGAAGACGGGCCGGTCAGCACCCGCGTAGGCAGCAAGCGCTGCAGTAATGCCCTGGCGCGCGAAAGTGGCTGGGCGCCGCAGTATCCGAGTTATCGGGAGGGTTATGCCGCCCTGCTTGGGGAGCAGGGCGGCGCTGGTAGCTGACAGTAACTGTCAGCCGACCACCATCACCCCATCCATTTCCACCGGCACGCCCTTGGGCAGGGCGGCGACGCCGATCGCTGCGCGGGCCGGGTAGGGCTGCTTGAAGTAACGGGCCATGACCTCATTGACCAGGGCGAAATGACCCAGGTCGGTGAGGAAGATGTTCAGTTTGACGATGTCCTGCAGGCTACCGCCAGCCGCAGCGGCTACGGCGCTGAGGTTGTCGAATACCTGGCAGATCTGCGCTTCGATACCCTCGACCACTTCCATGGTGGCAGGATCAAGCGGGATTTGCCCGGATAGGTAGACGGTGTTACCGACCTTGATGGCCTGGGAGTAGGTGCCAATAGCAGCAGGCGCCTGGTCACTGGTGATGACTTGCTTGTTCATGGAATCTCCAGATCGGATTCAGTTTTTCAGGCGGGTGATTCGCATCACCCCGTTGAGGGCGCGAATGCGCTTGATCAGTTGTGACAGGTGCAGGCGGTCACGCACCCGGACTACCAGTTGCACCACGCTGACCCGGCCGTCGCGCTCATCGACACTGATCTTGTCGATGCTGGCGTCGGCCACGGTAATGCTGGTGGCGAGCTGGGCGATGATGCCGCGCTGGTGCTCCAGTTCGACCTTGAGCTCGACAGTGAATTCGCCGCTGACGTCCTTGTCCCAGGTCAGATGCAGGGTCTTTTCGGTATTGTGCCGGCTGTCGGCCAGGTTCTTGCAATTTTCCTGGTGGATCACCATGCCCTTGCCGGAGGACAGGTAGCCGACGATCGGATCGCCGGGGATCGGGTTGCAACAGCGGGCGAAGCTGATCACCAGGCCTTCGGTACCACGGATTGCCAGCGGCTTTTCGCGACTGTTGGGTTCGGTGACTTCGGGCTTGGTGGTTTCGGTCTCGACGCTATCGCGTTCCAGCAGGCGGCGGGCGACCACATAGGCCATGCGGTTGCCCAGGCCGATATCGGCCAGCAGGTCTTCCATCAGCTCCAGGCCGCAGTCGTTCAGAACTTGTTGGACATGGGGCTCGGGAATGTCGGCCAGACAGGTATCGAAGCTGGCCAGAACCTTGTCGAGCAGGCGCTCGCCGAGGGCGATTGACTCCGAGTGGCGCTGATGCTTGAGGAAATGGCGGATGTTGCCACGGGCCTTGCCGGTGATGACGAAGCTGAGCCAGGCCGGGTTCGGGCGGGCGCCGGGAGCGGTGATGATCTCCACCGTTTGGCCGCTCTGCAAGGGTTCTGACAGCGGCGCCAGGCGTCGATTGACCCGACAGGCGATGCAGCTGTTGCCGATGTCGGTGTGTACCGCGTAGGCGAAATCGACCGGGGTCGAGCCCTTTGGCAGCTCCATGATCCGGCCTTTGGGGGTGAAGATGTAGACCTCGTCAGGGAACAGGTCGATCTTCACGTTCTCGATGAACTCCAGCGAGTTGCCGGCCCGCTGCTGCAGCTCCAGCACGCCTTTGAGCCATTGCCGGGTGCGGGCATGGTTGCCGTTGAGCACTTCGTCCTTGGATTTGTACAGCCAGTGGGCGGCGATGCCATTGTTGGCCAGCTCTTCCATTTCCTCGGTGCGGATCTGGATTTCGATCGGTACCCCGTGCATGCCGAACAGAGTGGTGTGCAGCGACTGGTAGCCGTTGGCCTTGGGAATCGCGATGTAGTCCTTGAAGCGCCCGGGGAACGGCTTATACAGGCTGTGTACGGCGCCCAGTGTGCGGTAGCAGGTGTCGGCCTTGTCGACGATGATGCGGAAGGCGTAAACGTCCATGATCTCGTTGAACGCTTTGCGTTTACCGCGCATCTTCTGGTAGATGCCATACAGGTGCTTTTCGCGGCCCATTACCTTGCCCGGCAGGCCCTCGCGCTCGAGCAGGCTCTGCAGCGACTCAAGAATCTTGTTCAGCAGTTCCTTGCGATTGCCACGGGCGTTGCGCACGGCGCGCTCAATCAGTTGCGAACGCATCGGATACATCGCTCGGAAGCCCAGGTCTTCGAACTCGGTACTGAGGCTGTGGATCCCCAGTCGCTGGGCGATGGGTGCGTAGATCTCCAGGGTTTCCTTGGCGATCCGGCGACGTTTGGCCGGTTGCAGCGCGCCCAGGGTGCGCATGTTGTGCAACCGGTCGGCCAGCTTGACCAGGATCACCCGGATGTCCCGGGCCATGGCCAGGGCCATCTTCTGGAAGTTCTCGGCCTGGGCCTCGGCCTTGGTCTCGAAGTTCATCTGGGTCAGCTTGCTGACCCCGTCGACCAGATCGGCCACGGTCTCGCCAAACTGCTGAGTCAGGGCGTCCTTGGGGATTCCGGTGTCTTCGATGACGTCGTGCAGCATGGCGGCCATCAGGCTCTGATGGTCCATGTGCATGTCGGCAAGGATGTGGGCGACCGCCAGCGGATGGGTGACGTAGGGTTCACCGCTGCGGCGGGTCTGGCCGTCGTGGGCCTGCTCGGCGTAGTAGTAGGCGCGCCGGACCAGATTGATCTGCTCCGGCTCCAGATAACTGCCGAGTCGGTCGGCGAAGGTCTCTATGCTGGACATGCAGTCCTCCCCTGGCCGCGGAAGCGGCTCTTAACGCTGGGGCAGGCAGACCTTCGCAATCGGCTTTACTCCGCGGTGAATTCGGATTCCAGCGAGTACAACGGCTCCTGCTGATCCTGCAGGGCTTCTTCAGCCAGGATCTCATTGGAGACCAGGCCTTCAGCGATTTCCCGCAGGGCTACTACGGTGGGCTTGTCGTTTTCCCAAGCGACCTTGGGATCCTTGCCGCCGGTGGCGATTTGACGCGCACGTTTGGTGGCCAGCATGACCAGTTCGAAACGGTTATCTACATTTTCCAGGCAGTCTTCAACGGTGACGCGGGCCATGGTGTACTCCGGGGACGGCTAGCATAAAGAAACAGGCGCATTCCGCTCGGGAATGCTGGACCTGACAGTCTACTGAATCGCCGGTCACTCTGACAAGAGTGCCGTCAGTAGCGGGGTGTGGCGATTTTGTTGGTGCGCGATATCCAGTCGGCCGCTACGCATGATCGCCTTGAGGTCATCCAGCGCAGTGTGGAAATCGTCGTTGATCACCAGGAAGTCGTACTCGACATAGTGACTCATTTCATCGATGGCCTGGGTCATGCGCCCTTCGATCACGCTGTCTTCATCCTGGCCGCGATTGGTCAGGCGCTCGCGCAAGGCTTCACGTGAAGGTGGCAGGATGAAGATCGAGCGGGCCTGGGGTAGGGCCCGGCGCACCTGCTGTGCGCCCTGCCAGTCAATTTCCAGGATCAGGTCATAACCTTCAGCCAGGGTGCGTTCGACGGTGCTCTGGGAGGTGCCGTAGAGATTGCCGAAAACTTCGGCGTGCTCGAGAAAGTCGCCGGCACTGACCTGCTCCAGGAACTGCGTGCGGCTGGTGAAATGGTAGTTCACGCCATCCACCTCGCCGGGGCGGATCGGCCGGGTGGTATGTGAGACCGAGACGCGCAGGTCTGCGACCTGATCGATCAGGGCCTTGACCAGGCTGGTCTTGCCGGCGCCGGAAGGGGCGGAAACGATGTACAGGGTGCCGCTGGCGTGGGTCATGGATCCTGGTGTCCTGCTGGCTGGTGAATGGGGCTGCTGGCGGGGATTATATAGGCACTTGCCTCTAAGGCGGGAATCACTGCGCACAAGAGAGAGTGGTTTGGCCCGGGTGTGGCAGTCGGGGTGGCTGGTCATATGTGCGCTTTGCAGAGCGGAGCTGTTGGCCTTTTACTACCGGATGATATAAACGGCACAAACTTTAATAAAGTTTCAGCAATAAAAAGCAATGAGTGGAAGTGGCGTTTTGATGTGTCTGAGTTAATATTGCAGAAACATTGCGAGGGCGGTGTTATAAAAATGGCGCCATAACTTTAACGCTAAAACTTGTGGCTCGTTGTTTTGGGTGTGTTTTGCATATAAAGAAGAATGCGCCGAAATAGTCGACTTGACGGAGTTTTGGCGTCAGCAAAACTTCGGCAAAAAAAGTTGCCATAGAAAAAAACAATTATTATTACCGCGGTTGCCCCCTTGAAAACCCCCATTCTTCTGCGCATCCTGTGCGCAAGTTGGACACCCAAAGCTTAGTGCACCTCTTCGAGTGCAGCCCCGCACCGCAAAATAAATCCCACAAGGACGTCGGGTTTGGCTTTCGTCTTTTTTTACTCATTGCCAAATAACCATGGAGGGATATTCCCATGAATATCAGCATTTTCGGTTTGGGGTATGTTGGTGCAGTCTGTGCTGGCTGCTTGTCATCGCGTGGACATCATGTTGTTGGTGTTGATGTTTCACAAACCAAGATCGATCTGATCAACCAGGGTAAATCTCCTATTGTTGAACCGGGCCTGGAAGAGCTGTTGCAGGCCGGATTGCAGTCCGGGCGTTTGCGCGGTACGACCGATGTCCAGGAAGCGGTATTGGGCACCGATTTGTCGTTTGTCTGCGTCGGTACACCGAGCAAGCGCAACGGTGACCTGGACTTGACCTACATGGAGATTGTCTGCCGGCAAATCGGTGAAGTGCTGCGCGACAAGTCCGATCGTCACACCGTGGTAATTCGCAGCACCGTACTGCCGGGCACCGTGCACAATGTGGTGATTCCGGCACTGGAAGCCACCTCCGGCAAGAAGGCCGGTGAAGACTTCGGGGTGGCAGTGAACCCGGAGTTTCTGCGCGAAAGTACTGCAATCAAGGATTACGACTTCCCGGCCATGACCGTGATCGGTGAGTACGACCAGCTTTCCGGCGATCTGCTCGAAGAGCTGTACCGCGATCTGGATGCGCCAATCTTCCGCAAGAGCATTCCGCTGGCGGAAATGATCAAGTACACCTGCAATGTCTGGCATGCGGCCAAGGTGACCTTCGCCAACGAAATCGGCAACATCGCCAAGGCTTGTGGCGTCGATGGCCGCGAAGTCATGGATATCGTCTGCCAGGACCACAAGCTCAATATCTCCCGTTACTACCTGCGCCCCGGGTTTGCCTTCGGCGGCTCCTGTCTGCCCAAGGACGTGCGGGCGTTGACCTATCGCGCCGGACAATTGGATGTCGAGCATCCGATGCTGGCCGGGATCATGCCGAGCAACCGCTATCAGGTTGATCGTGCCTTTGACCTGATCAGCCGCCATGACAAGCGCAAGGTCGGCATGCTGGGGCTGAGCTTCAAGGCCGGCACCGACGATCTGCGTGAGAGTCCACTGGTCGAGCTGGCGGAAAAACTGATCGGCAAGGGCTATGACCTGCGTATCTACGACCAGAACGTCGAGTACGCCCGGGTATTTGGTGCCAACAAGGAATACATCGAATCGAAGATCCCCCATGTGTCGTCGCTGCTGCACACCAGTCTCGAAGATGTGATCGCCCAGTCGGACATTATCGTGCTCGGCAATGGCGACCCGCGCTTCGGTGAGCTGGTCAAGCAGCCGCCTGAGGGCAAGCAGGTCGTTGACCTGATCGGCTTCATGGCGCAGTCGAGCAACGGCGCTCAGGAAGGGATCTGCTGGTAAGGCGGCAACAACAATAACGCAGGGGCGGCTGGCCGCCCCTGGCCCGGGGATGTCGGGCTTTCACTGCCTCGTGCAGATCAACGTGATCGGCTGTTGTGACAGTTGGGTGAACCACCTGGTGGTTTCGCATTGACATGGAGAACGACATGATTCCTCTGATTCTTTCCGGCGGTAACGGCACGCGGTTGTGGCCGCTGTCGCGCAAATTGTTTCCCAAGCAATTCCACGCCCTGACCGGCGACCACACGCTGTTCCAGCAAACCCTGCTGCGTCTGGACCTGCCGGGCGTCGAATCGCCGCTGGTGGTGTGCAACTGCGAGCACCAGTTCATCGTCGAGGAGCAGCTCGACAATATTGGCATGCGTGCGCAACAGGTACTGCTTGAGCCATTTGGCCGCAACACGGCGCCAGCCGTGGCGCTGGCGGCGTTGCAACTGGTCGAGCAGGGGCGTGATGAGCTGTTGCTGGTATTGCCGGCCGATCATCTGATCGCCAATACCCAGGCCTTCCATCAGGCCCTGGAGCGGGCCCGACTGGCGGCCGAGCGTGGTGCGCTGGTGCTGTTCGGAGTGCCGGCCCGGCAACCGGAAACCGGTTATGGCTACATCAAGGCCGGCGGCTCGGGTAGCGGCCCGGTACCGGGGGCGCTGGCGGTCGAGCGGTTCGTCGAGAAGCCCGATCTGGCCACCGCCCAGAGCTACGTTGATGACGGCAGCTATTTCTGGAACAGCGGGATGTTCCTGTTCCGTTGCAGCCGTTATCTGGATGAGCTGCAGCGCCACTCCCCGGATATCTACGACACCTGCCGTCTGGCACTGGAGCGCAGCCGGCGTGAGGGCGAGAGCGTGCATATCGACCGTGAAGTGTTCGAGTGCTGCCCGGATGACTCGATCGACTACGCGGTGATGGAAAAAACCTCGGCTGCCTGTGTGGTGCCGCTGTCTGCCGGCTGGACCGATGTCGGTTCCTGGACTGCGCTGTGGGAAGTTCAGGACAAGGACGCGCGCGGCAATGTCGCCCTGGGTGACGTATTGCTGCAGGAGAGCAGCAACAACTATGTGCACGCCACCAACAAACTGGTGACGCTGATTGGGCTGGAGGATCTGGTAGTGGTTGAGACCAGGGACGCGGTGATGATCGCCCACAAGGACAAGGCCCAGCAGATCAAGGATGTGGTTAACCGCCTGGCTGCTGACGGGCGCGACGAGGTGCACAGCCATGTCCAGGTCTTCCGGCCCTGGGGTAATTACGACTCGGTGGATCTGGGTGAGCGCTTCCAGGTCAAGCGCATCACCGTCCAGCCTGGCGCCAGGCTGTCATTGCAGATGCATCACCACCGGGCCGAGCACTGGGTGGTGGTCTCCGGTACGGCGCAGGTCACCTGTGACGACAAGACCTTCCTGCTGACCGAGAACCAGTCGACCTATATCCCGGTCGCATCGGTCCATCGTCTGGCCAACCCCGGCAAGATTCCGCTGGAAATTATCGAAGTCCAGTCCGGCAGTTATCTGGGCGAGGACGATATCGAGCGGCTGGAAGATGTCTATGGCCGTACTGCGGCCCTGGCCCGTTAATCGAGGACAACATGCAAGGATCCGAAGCAAATCAGGCGCCGGTCCGCGAGTTTCTGGATACCGAGTTCCAGCGCCCAGGGTTACGCAGTCTGTGTGGCTGGGCCTGCCTGTTCGCGCTGATCGCCCTGGCGTCGAACATGGTTGACCCCAGCTACCTGGACCCGGCCCACCACAAGTTCATCTTCATCATCGGGTTGTTGGGGATCTGGCGTTACAGCAACGCCATTACCCACTACCTGCGCGGGATGTATTTCCTGCACTGGCGCTTCCCGCGTATTCGCCGGGCGGTGGAGAAGATGGGAGACGATGCCCTGCCATCGCATATGTACATGGTAGTGACCAGCTTCCGGATTCCCGGCGAAACCACCTACAAGGTCTATCGCTCGGTGTTCGAGGAGTTGCAGCGTATGCCGGTGGCCAGCACGGTGATTGCTTCGATCGTTGAGAAGGCCGATGAAAATTTCATCAAGCAGATCATGCGCGATGTAGTGCGTGAGCGGGCGGATATCCAGCTGGTGATCGTTCGCGCCCGGGGGACCGGCAAACGCGACGGCCTGGCCCATGCGTTTCGTGCCCTGTCTCGACGGATGCCGGTGCAGGGCGCCGTGGTCGGTGTGGTCGATGGCGACACCATGATGTTGCCGGGCTGTGTCGAGCGGGCGGTAAAGCTGTTTGCCTATCTGCCCAGCGTCGGCGGTCTGACCACCAACGAGTTCTGTCAGGTTGAAGGCGGCAAGCTGATGAAGGAGTGGCACTCGATGCGCTTCGTCCAGCGCCATATCAACATGTGCTCGATGGCGCTGTCCAGGCGGGTACTGACCATGACCGGGCGGCTGTCGTTCTTCCGCGCCGAGGTGATGATCGACCCCGAGTTCATTCGTGATGTGGAAGCCGATTTTCTCGAGCACTGGCGCCTGGGCAAGTTCCAGTTCCTGACCGGGGATGACAAGTCCTCCTGGTTCAGCCTGATGCGTGCCGGTTGGGACACCTTCTACGTACCCGACAGCCACACCCTGACCGTCGAGCATCCACCGGACCGCAACTTTTTCCGGGCGACCCGGCAGTTGATGTATCGCTGGTACGGCAACTCGTTGCGGCAGAACTTTCGCGCCACCCGGGAGCTGGGTCTGCGCCGGCTCGGTCCGTTCGCCAGCTATGTGCTGTACGACCAGCGGGTGGCGATGTGGACCTGCCTGGTGGGGCTGACGGGTGCGCTGGTTGCCGGCCTGGTGTTCGGCATCCAGTACCTGCTGATCTATCTGTTCTGGATCCTGTTGTCGCGCAGCCTGGTGTGTTTGTTGTTCTTTCTGACCCGGCACCCGGTGGATCCGTTGTACCCCTTCGTTCTGTATTACAACCAGATCGTCGGTTCGTTGATGAAGGTGTACTCGATGTTCCATATGGATCAACAAAGCTGGACCCGACAGAAAACCACGCTGAAAAGCAGCAACAACCTTGATGCGGCACTGAACCGCTGGACCTCGAAAGGGATGCTGATGGCATCGATAGCCATCTTTTTCGGCGTCATTACGGTTCTTCTGGACCTCTCACAACTCTGAAATTAAAGGCCATAGGATATGAGCACTTCGGTTCTTTCTGACCAGGTCGTCCATGAAGCGATCGACGAGCGTCAGCACATTCGCACCAAAATTCCGGCCAAGGCCCGGTTGACCGGCGGCAGCGGGTCACCCATCACCTGCGATGTTCAGGATATTTCCCTGGGCGGCGTCGGGCTGGTGTGTGCCGAGCCACTGAAGATCGGCAGCCTGTACGCAGCGGTCATTCGCCTGGGCATCAACGGCGTTGATCTCGACCTCAAGGTCAAGATCAAAGTGGTCAAGCAGGATGGCGATATCGTCGGTGCCCAGTTCGTCGATATGGACCCGAAAAAGGCCGACATTCTGCGCTACATCATCTCGTCCTACATGTCGGGTGAAATTGCCGATATCAATGGCCTGTTCAACGTGATGCAGCGCGAGAACTACATCAAGGAACGCAAGCAGAAATACGACACCCGGCGTACCCCCCTGCAGCGCCTGCGAGCCGGTCTGGGAACCCTGGTGTTTCTATTGATCGGTCTGCTGGCGCTGGCCTATGTGGTGCACAAGGCCTATTTGCTGTTTTTCCGGATTCCGGCGGCTCAGGCGCTGGTCACGGCTAACGCCTATCGCATCATCATGCCGGAGAACGGCAATGTCAGCTTCCTGATCCCGCCAAGCCTCACAGAAGTCAGTGCCGGTCAGCCGGTCGCCAGCGTCTCGACCCAACTCAACACCAGCCTGAGTTCGCCGGCCGATATCGCGGCGATGATGGATCTGGCCCCGGGTGACGTCGAAGCCCTGCTGGGCCGCGCCACCATCGAAACGGTGATCGCCAGCCCCTGCGACTGCACCCTGTTTTACCCCGGCAGCCAGCTTGACGGCTTCGGTTACAAGGGCGAGCCGCTGGTGCATCTGCTGCCCAAGGACCAGCCCCTCTATGTCAAGGCCAGCGTGCCGTTCGACAAGCTTGAGAAGCTGCGTCGTACCCGCAACGTCAGCCTGACCGTTTATGGTGCTGACGCAGCCGTGGCTGGCACCATCGTTAACGCTTCGGTGAACGAGCAGTCGCAGATGCTGGTGCTCGATATTCTGCCAGAAGCGCCGCTGGATCTGGGCAGCTACCAGAAACCGGTCTGGGTTGATTTCACTCTGGGGCTACCCGGCATGCCGGGGCTCGAGATCATGGACGAGATGCTCTGAGGGAGCTGGTATGCGCGCACCTTTCCTGATACTGAGCCTGCCCTTGCTGGCGGTGTTGCTGGCCAGCGAGGTGGAGGCCAGGAACTTCGAGCAGGTCCGGTATGCGCTTTACCTGGACCCCCATGCCGAGGTCGTCCCAGACCTTGAGCAACTGGCCAAACTGGGCGATCACCGGGCTCAGCGCCTACTCGGCGATATTCTCGCCGAGCGTGATCCGGCCGGCGCCAGCCGGGTGCTGGAGCTGTACCGCCAGGCCTTTGCCGGTGGTCGCGGCGAGATCAGTGCCCTGGCTGCCATGGCCCGTTATCTGGGCCAGCGGCCACGCTTGCGGCAACAGCACCGTGCCGAGGTGGCCGAAGGTTTGACCCGTTATCGGCATGACCGCGACCCGGTCAATGTGCTGGCCACCCTGGAGGTGTTCAATGCCTACCCAGAGCTGTTTGAGTCGGCGGCGGTCGAGCACCTGATCAGCCGCTATGAGCGAGCCTGCATCGAGAACTGCCTGACCCTGCTGTACCGCGGCCGATTGGCTGAGCACCAGGGTAACCATGAGCTGGCCGAGAGCCTGTATCGCCAGGCGGCGCTTCAGGACCCCCGGGCCATTGAGGCCTTGTACCGGGTCATGGGTAAAGACGTGGCCCTCAAGTTCCGCAGCTTTGCCCGTGATGCCAGCCCGCGTATCGCCAGTCTGCCGATTGAGGTCGTGCACCGGATCGGCCTGCATCTGGCCAATACCAGTAACGCCCTGGCCAATGAGTGGGTGTATACCCGCCAGAGTGTGATCGGTGAGGTCGAAATTCCCGATGCCGAGCAACTGGCCGCAGCCGAAGCGGCCCAGCGGGCCCAGGACGCGATGATCGATGAACTCGACCGCGAGATTCTTTATTGGCTGGATCACGCGGTGGCACGGGGTTACACCCCGGCCATGTCGACCAAGGCTAGCTTCATGATGGCCGGCAACAACCGCTTCAGCAGTGAAGCGGTTGAGCACCTGCTGCGTCAGCTGGAGAGCACCGAAACCGCGCGGAGCAGTGCCGGCGAGCATTATCAGGACCGGGTTGGGCCGCAACGGATCAAGGCGCTGTGGGCCAGCTATTACATGGTCAACTGGCTGACGATGAATCCCACCAAGGCCCACGGGCTGATTCGTGAACTGATCGAAGAAGGCTACGACGATGCTCGTCTGATGGAAGGCGACCTGTATAGCCGAGGTTTGCTTGATGAGCCGGACCAAGCCCGGGCGCTGGGCATTTATGGACAAATGGCCGAGCGTGGCTGGGCCAGTGCCCATCTGCGTATTGCCCGTCTCAATACCTATGGTCGCGCCATGCGGGGCGACTTTGTGACGGCCTACAGTCATGCCCGGGCGGCCCTCGAACTGGGGGATCTGCGTGCCGAGGGTCTGGTCAACTTTTTGGAGCAACGTTTGCCGGCAACGCTGTTGGAGCAGGGTAATGCCATGACCGAGCAAATGCTGCGCAACTCTGTTTTGTGAGGACACGGATGAGAACGCGACAATGCCATGCCATGGGCGGCCTGCTGCTGGCCCTGCTGTACCCGACTGCGATGTTGTCTGCGCAGGAAGGTGAACCTCAGCTCGGCCAAACGCCGGAGACCTCGTTGATCACTCACAAACTGTCGGTGCGCGGCGGTTATGGTCCGGAAGAGACTCGCCTGGGCGAGGATCGCAAGGAGTTCATCAGCATCCGCTATGAGCCCACCTTGCATTGGTTCAGTCCCGATATCCAGTGGCCGCGCTGGGAGGCGGTTGCCAAGGCCTGGTTCAACTACGACAGCCAGCCCAATGCGATCATTCAGGATGAAGGCAATCTGCAGGTCAGCCGCAAGCGGGACAAAACCTGGGCCGAGATGCGCGAGTTCTACGTGCGCCGCAATCTGCTGGGCAATGACCCCAGGTTCTCGTTGACGGTTGGCCGCCAGCGTTTTGCCGAGCGTTTCGGGGTCTGGTGGGACGACAGCCTCGAAGCAATCCGCTTCGACTATCGCGACAGTCAGGCCGAAGGCTTCATTGCCGTGGCCGAGCGCTTCTATTACTACAATACCGACTTCAATAGCCTCGAGCCCGAAGACGAGGATATTCGCTATCTGATGGGCGATTATCGCCGGTTGTGGCGAGCCCAGCAGTGGGCCGGGGTGCGTACCCTGTATGAACACGACTACTCGGACAAGGACCTGCGCGACCGCGACGACTTCAAGGGATGGCGGTTGGGCGCCTACCTGAACGGTCAGTTCACCGACCTGGCCTGGCTCAGCGACTATCACGCCGAGCTGATCGGCATGCGCGGTGATCTGCGCACGGTCGGCAGCTTTGGCCAGTTCGACACCGGCCGCATCGATGGCTGGGCTGCGCTGCTGGATGCCGGCAAACGCTTCGATGAGCACCCCTGGCGCCCGCGTCTGGGGCTGACGCTGGCCCTGACCGACAAGCCGGATGACGATGGCCGCGACGGCTTCTACCTCAACCGGGTGCAATCGGACCGGCGTACCGACCCGATGAGCTACAGCAACCGGCTGGTGAGCAATTTCGTCACCGTCAATCTGACCAACCTGCAGGTAGTGGGGGTAGGAGTGGACACCGAGCCGGCACCGGGCACAGTGGTGGGGCTGCGGGTCAGCGATCTGCGGTTGCGCAATTCGGAAGGTCGTCTGCCGGTACGGGTGGTCAACGAGCCGGGGATTCGCAACACCGACTCGCGGGCGCTGGGCCAGGTGGTTGATCTCAACTACTACTGGCGCATGTATCCCATGGCGGTGCGTGAACGGCGGCTTAACCTGAATACGCTGGTCAGTGCCAGCTACTTCAAGGCCGGCAGCGCGTTGAACACCGGCGACGACTTCCAGGTCACCCTGGGTTTGACCCTTTTCTATTGATGCCGGGTAGCGATCAGGATGATCTTCGCCTCCAACGTCTTTCTGTTTCTGTTCCTGCCGGCATTCTTGCTGTGCTATTACCTGGTCGGCTTTCGCTGGCGCTCGCTGGTAATCGTGCTGGGCAGTTACCTGTTCTACGCGTGGTGGCGTCCGGATTTTCTGTTCCTGTTCATTGGCATCACCTATTGGAACTACTGGTTCGGCTTACGGATCAAGGCCAATCTGGAGGCGGGTAACAAGGAGCGGGCATTCCGCCTGCTGACCATCGGGGTGGTGGGAGACCTGGCCACCCTGGGTTACTTCAAGTACGCCAACTTTGGCGTCGAGGTCATTGCCGGAGCGTTGGCTCCGCTGGGGATCGATACCTTCACCCTGGAGCACATCATCCTGCCGCTGGGCATTTCCTTCTATGTGTTCCAGGCGATCAGCTATATCGTCGACATCTATCGACGCAAGGCCGAGCCAACCGATCGTTTCATCGACTTTGCCGCCTTTATCTCGCTATTTCCGCAACTGATCGCCGGGCCGATCCTGCGCTACAACCAGATTGAACAGCAACTGCGATCACGCACTCATTCGATGGAACTGTTCTCGCTGGGCGCCAGCCGTTTCATGCTCGGCTTCATCAAGAAAGTGCTGATCGCCGACTCGCTGGCACCGATGAACGTGCTGTTTCTCGGTGAGTCAACGCCGCAGATGGCCGATGCCTGGTTCGGCCTGCTGATCTCGATCATGCAGCTGTATTTCGACTTCTCCGGCTACAGTGACATGGCCATCGGTCTGGGCATGATGATGGGCTTCAGATTCCAGGAGAACTTCAACCAGCCCTATCTGGCCCAGAGCATCACCGAGTTCTGGCAGCGCTGGCACATGACCCTGGCCGACTTCCTGCGTGACTATGTCTATATGCCGCTGGTGCGTCGGCGCATTGCCGGGCCAATGCTGGGGCTGGTGATCACCATGATGCTGTCGGGGTTCTGGCATGGCGCCAGCTTCTCGTTCATCTGCTGGGGCTTGTTCTTCGGGATAGGCATGGTCCTCGAACGACGTTTTGACCTGGCTACCAAGGTCACTACGCCGTACCGGTTCTGGCGTAACATGCGCACCTTCGTCCTGCTCAACCTGAGCATGCCGCTGTTCTACACCGGTGATTTGCGCCACAGCCTGGAGATTTACGCCGGCCTGTTCGGTTTCAACGGGGTTGGCAGCCTCAACGGCTATTTGTATGGCACTTCGCTGATGACCCTGAGCTTCACTGCCGTTGGCCTGCTGTGGATCTCGGTCGCCGGGCGGATCAACCTGCGTTATTACGCCAGCGACGGCCAGGCCTATTTCATGCAGCACGTCGGTGGCATCCAGGCGCTGTTGCTGTGGGCCGGGTTCCTGCTGGCGCTGAGCCGGCTGGCAGCCAATTCCTTCTCACCCTTCCTGTATTTCCAGTTCTAGGAGGATGTCATGAACCTGCCCGTCATGCGTAGCGCCAGCAAGCTCAACGGCATCGCTTTCTGCATCATGCTGGGCGCTATGTTCCTGTATTCCCTGCCGGCGTTGTATGGGTTTGCCCGGAGTCAGGAAAACCCCGGTTCGTTGTTTTTCGACGGCAAGCTGGTCAGGCATTTCGAGCAGTTCTACGACAAGCAACTGTTCCTGCGCGACCCTTCGATCAAGCTGTGGGCCAATGCGCAGCAACTGATCTTCGGTGAGGCCACCAGCGGCGCTGTGCTAGGCCGCGATGGCTGGCTGTTCACCAGTCAGGAGTACCGGGTACCGAACGATCTGGAGGCGAGCATTGCCCGCCAGGTCAGCCACATTACCCAGGCCCGAGACCAATTGCAGGCCGAAGGTATGCGCCTGGTGTTGCTGCCTGTGCCGATGAAGCTGGAAGTCTATGCCGACTATCGTCTTCGTCAGCCGGCCGAAACGGTCGAAACCCTGTATCAGCGGTTGCAGGCTGAACTGCAGGCTCAGGCGGTCGAGGTAGTCGACTTGCGTGACGGTTTCCGCGCTGCGGCGAGTAGCCAGGAACTGTTTCTCAGCAACGATACCCACTGGAGTCCTGCAGGTGCACGTCTGGCCGCCGAGCTGCTGGTTGCCCGGCATCCGGAGCTGCGGGGGCCGACCCGATTCGTGACCGAGCAGATCGGTAGCAAGCAGCACAGCGGGGACCTGCAGCGTTACCTGCAGTTTGATCAGCGCTTGCGTCCGGATTACTTCGAGCCGGTCGAGCTGACGCTGTATGAAACCCGCCGTCAGGAGCAACTGGTCGATGCCGACAGCCTGTTCGGCGATATTGGCCTGAGTACCGCTGTGGTTGGCACCAGCTACACCCAGGTCGCTGAATGGAACTTCATTGGCGCGCTGAAACAGGCTCTTGGACAGGATGTGATGAGTGTGGCGGTTGAGGCGCACGGCCCATTTCATGCCATGGACAACTTCCTGAAGCTGGAGCCCAAGCAGCGCCATGGTATTGAAACCGTGATCTGGGAGTTCCCGGTGCGCACGCTGCTGGCCCAGCAAAATACGCGCCGGGCCTCACTCGACCCATTTGAACGACAGTTTTAGCCCTAGGAGAAGTCATCATGAATGTGCGCATCTACCGTTGGTTGTGTCTGCCCTGTCTGCTGTTGCTGGCCACCCTGGTCCAGGCTCAGGATGGCAACGCCGACTTGTATGACGGGGTGGCACCAGCCGATTCGGCCTTTGTCCGGGTATTCAACCTGGGTAGCACCAGTATTGGTTTCGGCTTGAGCGGCAAGCAGCGTGAACAGCGCATCGCTGCCGGCCAGTTGGGTAGCTACCGCTTCACCTCACCGGGCCCTGGGCGGCTGACCATTGAGGGCAACAGTCTGGAGGCCCAGTTTGAGGCTAGCAGCGCCACCACCGTGCTCTACAAGGACGGCCAGTTCGTGCTGATTGCCGATAAGTTCGTTGATGACCCGCGCAAGGCCCAGGTCGGATTCTATAACCTGACCTCGCAACCTGTGGCGCTCAAGACCCGCGATGGCAAGCACACCGTGGTTGAGGCGATCGGGACTAATGAAACTGGGTTACGGGCGGTCAATGAGATCAAGATCGGCTTTTCCGCCTACGCTGGCGAGCAGGAACTGGCCCAGTTTGACGAAGTGTTTCTCAAGCTGGGCAACACCTACAGCTTCATGGTGGTAGAGGAAGCGGGCGGGCTGAGAACCCTGTCCATGTCCAGCACCATCGACCCGACCGAATAACGTTGTGCAACCGATCAGGAATGAGCCAAGGATGAAACCTGCGTACCCCTCAACTCTCGGCTTGCTGATGGCCCTGTGGTTCACTGTGCCGACGGCGCAGGCCCAGGCTGGCCCCAACCAACCCTGCCTCGGCCCCGAGTGCCTGATCTGTCCGGCGCTCAGTGATCCGCAACAGTACGCCGAGGGCGGGATGAAGATCATGCGCTTCATGGCCCCGGGCAGGGGGAGCTGGCTATTTCGCTCGGATGTGGATCTGACCACCGATTTCGGCATGCCGGCGCACATGGAGCCGGAGCTGGCCCGGCTGATTTCCACCTTTAACCGCCAGGGCACTGAGGTGGCGATCGTGATTCAGCCAACGCGTGGCCTGATGCATCGTGACAAAGTGCGCCCGGACTTTGCCTACGGTTTCGACTACGCCGAAGGGGTAGCCAATCTGCGTCATTTTCTCACCCAGCTGAGAAACGCCGGGGCCATCGTGCCGGACGTCATGAATCTGGTGGAAAACCCGCCGCAGGAGGAATACTTCTTCCGCCGCGATACCCACTGGACTCCGGCCGGAGCCAAGGCCACCGCGCAACTGGTGGCGCAGGAAGTACGTCGTCAGCCGGTCTATGCCGGGTTGACCAAGAGCACCTATCGCACCGAGCCCAGCGTGATCATTCCCAAGGATGGCGCCCACAACATGGCCTTCAGCCGCCTGTGCGGCAATGATTTTGGCTATCAGTATGTGCAGAACTTCCAGACCGTGCCGGAAGTTGATGAAGTCAGTGCGCTGTTCGACGATATCCCCGAGCCGGAGGTGACGCTGGTCGGTACCAGTAACTCGGCGGCCCGTGACGAAGACACCAAGCAGTACAACTTTGATGGTTATCTGAAGGAGTATCTGTCGGTCAACCTGATGAATTTCTCCTTGCAGGGTGGTGGTCAGGATGGTGCCTTGATGGAGTTCCTGCTGTCACCCAGTTACTCCCCGAGCACCCCGCCGAAGCTGATCATCTGGGAGCTGCCTGCCAACTACAAGCTGGCCAGCGAGGTCATGTACCGGCAACTGGTGCCTGCGGCCGAGGGTGGCTGCGCAGCGCGCACCACGGTGCTGAGCGGGCGTGCCGAACGTTCGGGCTATCGGGAGAACGACCGGATCGAGGTGCTGAGCAACAGTGGTGCCCAGCGTCAGGCGTTGACTGGGGCCGACGGGGTGCTGGATATCAAGATGTCCGACCGCGATCTGCGCAACTTCTACGTCATCGTCTATTACGACAATGGCAGCCGTGACAAGGTCTGGATTCGGCGTCCGGGCATCGTCAGTGGCGGTCAGTACTACCTGGAGCTGAGCAAGGCTGCCGAGTTCCGCAACGCCAACCTGCTGTCGGTGTTCATCGAGCCGACCCAGGCGTCCGACAAGCCGATTGATCTGGAGGTCAGCCTGTGCCGTTAGTCCGCCTTAAGTCTTCCGTCATCGCCCTGCTGATGGTGCTGGCCAGCCTCTGGGTTGTGAGTGCCAGTGCCGCCACCAGCATGTGGCCGCCGCGGGCCACCAGCCAGTCGGCCATGATCGGTGACTACCGTGCCCTGAGCTGCCCTCGCTCACCGCCGCCAGCCTATACCGGGCACCTGCGGGTTGACAGCAAGTACGACCAGAGCGAAGCGAGCAAGACCACGCTGGTGCCGCTGCCCCAGGAGTCTGAGCGCATTCGTCAGCAGATCACCGAGTATCATCGGGGTTTGCAGGAGATCATCACCCGCTATGAGCGGGCCCGCAATGAGCAGGAGGTCAATCTGAGCCTGGCCTGCCTGCATCAATGGCTGGAGGCCTGGGCTCAACCCGGTGCCATGCTCAGCCGCGAGGTCAGCGGCACTGGCCGTGCCGTGCGCAAATGGTCACTGGCAGCTCTGGGTTCCGGGCTGCTCAAGGTCAGGGCCCTGAGTAACGGTGATTATCAGTTGTCGACTGCTCAGCGCAGTTGGCTGGAGCGCCTGTCCAACGCCGTGATCAGCGATTACAGCCCGCGTCAGACCCTCGACTTCGCCTGGTTCAACAACCACGACTATTGGGCCGCCTGGGCTGTCAGCAGCACCGGTATGCTGCTGGACCGCAATGCCCATATCGATTGGGCGGCAAAAACCCTGCAACTTGCCTTCGAGCAGATGCAGCCCGGTCAGGCCGGAGACTACGTGCAGTTGCCGCTGGAAACCGCCCGTGGTCGGCTCGCGGTCGACTATACCCACTATGCCCTGGTACCGCTGGTACTGCTGGCCGAAAGCATGCAAGTCAACGGTCGCAGTCTGAGTACGGATCAGCAACGCAAGCTTGGCCAGTTGGCCAACTTCGCCGTACGTGGCGTGCTGGAACCGGCCAACCTGCCTGAGCTGGAAGCCGGCCAGGAACGCCCACCGAACCACAAGATGGTCTGGCTGATCCCGTTCCTCAAGCAGCAACCCGACCATGTCCTGGCTCGGCAATTGTATGGTCAGGCCGGAAGCGAGCTGGGTTACTACGGCCAGGTCGGCGGCAACATCCGCTTCTTCTATCCGAATATCGACTGATTTGAGGGCTCCATCCATGTCTTTGTCGTCATTCAAGCGTAGCGCTCTGGGCCTGTTCGGGGGCCTGGCACTGGCGCTCGGCAGCGGTGCGTTGCAGGCGGACAGCCGGTTGCCGCTGGTGGTGCTCGATAGCGCCGACCAGCAAGGTCAGCTTAGTGAGCAGCGTGCAAGGCTTGAGGCCGCCACCGCAGTGCCAGAGCTGGCGTTTCGGACCCCGGCCGGGCGCGCCGAGGTCAGCCTGTTGACCATGTACTCGGCTCAGCAGGGCAGTTGGCCGTTCGAGCCCTTTGTGCACAATGGGCTGTTCCGGGCCATTGCCGGCTACCAGAATCAGCATCCACGGGCGGTGGTGATCCAGGGAGGCAGCATCAGCCTGCAGCAGCTTCATGCCCAGCTCAACAACGAACGGATTCTCAGCCGGCATGAGGGCGGCTACCTGTTGCACTATCCGCTGATGATCGACCCGGACGCGGCTCTGCTGATCGAAGGCACCCAACTGCATCTGCACAGCTATTCCGGCACGGCCTTGATCAACCGCGGATTGTTGAGCCTCAGGCAGGCCAGCCTGATCGGCTACAGCGACGGCCGGCCTCACGCCACTGATAGGCCCTACCGGCCGTTTTTGATGAACTGGGCCGGCAGCCGTCTGCGTATCGAAGACTCGCAACTTGAGCGCCTGGGCTACAACGAGCACCTGTCGCGCGGGGTGACCAGCGCGCGCAGTACCCAGCAGGCCGCCAGCGTGGCGCCTGTGCAGATGCTGATCAGCGGCAGCCGTTTCGAGGACATGTCGGTCGGCCTGGACCTGACCCAGACCCTGGCCAGAGTGACCGGCAATCATTTCAGCGATATGCAGCAATATGCCCTGGATGCCAGTGACAGCCGCCTGTTGGTCAAAGGCAACCGGATTGAGGACGTGCGCAATATCAGTGCGATCCGGGTCAGCGGGCGCAGTCTGGGCCGGCTGGAGAACAACCGGATTTTCCGCGCCAGCAAAAGCGCCATTGAGCTCAGCGCGCTGGACGGCAACCTGATCGTGCGTGACAACCAGATCGGTGCCTCCGCCGGCTATGGTTTGCTGCTGCGGGATATGACGCCGGCCACCGGCCTGCTGATCGAAGACAACCTGATCGGCAACAGCCGGCTGAGTGCGATCGACGGCGCCGGCCTGCACCAGGTCAGCATTATCGGCAACCGGATCATCGGTACGCCCGAATACGCTATCAGTATCCGCAACAGTGAGGCGGGGAGTGGACCGCTGCGTCTGACCGGCAACCATCTGGAGCGGATCGGCAAGGCCATGATTCGGGTGCAGGGCATGCACAACCTGGTGCTGGGCGCTAATGACTATCGGGCCAATCCGGTGCAACAGAATCTGTTGATCGGTGACCTGCTGCCGTTCCAGGCCCCGCTGCTGGACATGACGCTGCGCCAGGGTCGGCTGGTCGAACTGGAGCTGGAGCGGGTCAGCCTGCTGCCCGCCGAAGGCTGATTACAGCGGCACCTTGCCGCGCAGTGCCTTGGTCCGACCCTTCTGGGTTTTCTCGTCCACCCGTTTGCGCTGGGAGCTGCGGGTTGGCCGAGTAGGGCGGCGCGGCTTGCGCGACTTGAGCGCCTCCTGAATCAGTTGCTGCAGGCGCAGCAGGGCATCTTCGCGGTTTTGCTCCAGGGTCCGGAACGACTGCGCCTTGATCACCACCACCCCATCCTTGCTGATGCGCTGGTCAGACAGCGCCAGAAGGCGCTGCTTGATCTCGGCCGGCAGGCTTGAATGCGGGATATCAAAGCGCAGGTGCACGGCTGAAGACACCTTGTTGACGTTCTGCCCGCCCGCACCCTGGGCCCGGATCTGGCTGATCTCGATTTCCCAGTCGGCCAGAGTTATGTCGTCGGTGATCTTCAGCATGGCGATGTCACTCGATATTCTGCACCTGCTCGCGCATCTGCTCGATGAACACCTTGAGGTCGACTGCGGCCTGGGTGCTGCGGCTGTCGATGGCCTTGGAGCCCAGGGTGTTGGCCTCGCGGTTGAACTCCTGCATGAGAAAGTCCAGCCGCCGGCCGATGGCGCCCTTGTCGTCGAGTACCCGGCGGGTTTCGCTGACGTGGGTGGCGAGCCGGTCGAGCTCTTCGGCCACATCGATCTTTTGCGCCAGCAGCACCAGTTCCTGCTCAACCCGGGTGCCGTCAAGTTCCAGCCGGGCTTCGTTGAAGCGGTCGATCAGTTTTTGCCGGTGGGCACTGAGCAGGGTCGGCATCATCTCGCGCAGGCTGGCGACCCGATCACTGATGGCGTCCAGGCGCTCTTCGATCAGTTTGCGCAGCTCGGCGCCTTCGCGGGCACGTTGGACCTTGAGTTCTTCCAGCGCTTCGTTGAACAGTCGCTCGGCCTGCTTGACCAGGTTGCTCTGGTCCTGCTCGCTGCCGGCCAGTACGCCCGGCCAGGCCAGTAGTTCCAGCGGGTTGATCGGCGCCGGGTTGTTGAGCTGGCCGGCAAGTTGTTGGCTGACGCGGATCAGTTGATCGAGCAGCGGCTGGTTCAGGCTGAGCTCGCTGCTGCTGGTTTCCTGTGGGTTGAAGCGCAGGGTGCATTCGACCTTGCCGCGCCCCAGTTGCTTGCGCAGTCGTTCGCGTAGCGGGCCTTCCAGTTCACGGAAGGCCTCCGGCAGGCGCAGGCTGGCTTCCAGATAACGATGGTTGACCGAGCGCATCTCCCAAGCCAGGTTGCCCTGTTCGGTGCTTGATTCACGGCGGGAAAATGCAGTCATGCTGTAAACCATCGGAAGCCTCTCGTCCCTAGTATTGATGCCCGGATTGTACCCCTTAGCGCTGGCGGGTGTCGCCTGGCCGGTTGGGCCCGTATAATCGGTGCACATTCAATACACCGCAGTACAAAGGACCCTGACATGAAACGACCCAGTGGCCGCAGCGCCGACCAGATGCGCCAGATCACGCTGACCCGGCATTACACCAAGCACGCGGAGGGTGCAGTGCTGGTCGAGTTCGGCGACACCAAGGTGATCTGCACGGTCAGCGTTGAGTCCGGGGTACCGCGCTTTTTGCGTGGCTCCGGTCAGGGCTGGATCACCGCCGAGTACGGCATGTTGCCACGCGCCACTGGCGAGCGCATGCAGCGTGAGGCCAGCAAGGGCAAGCAGGGCGGTCGGACCCTGGAAATCCAGCGGCTGATCGGCCGTTCGCTGCGCGCGGCGGTGGATCTGCACAGCCTGGGCGAAAATACCCTGCATATCGACTGCGACGTGATCCAGGCCGACGGTGGTACCCGCACGGCGTCGATTACCGGTGCCTGTGTAGCGCTGGTGGATGCTCTGCGGGTGATGAAGCAGCGCGGGGCGATCAAGAAGATCCCCGAGATTCAGATGATCGCGGCGGTGTCGGTGGGGATTTATCAGGGTGAGCCGGTGCTGGATCTGGACTACCTGGAAGACTCGGCTGCGGAAACCGACCTCAATGTAGTAATGACTGACAAGGGTGGTTTCATCGAGGTGCAGGGCACTGCCGAAGGGGTGCCGTTCAGTCCTGAGGAGCTCAATGCTATGCTGGCATTAGCGCGCAAGGGCGTGGACGAACTCTTCGCCTTGCAGCAGGCGGCGTTGCAGGACTGACACCGACCGCCATGCGACTGGAAAAGGGGTGCCGTTATGACCGATGAACAGCCTCAACCCGCTGTGCTCGACAGTCCCAGCCCGGATGCCCGGCGTTGGGCGATGTTCGCTCATCTGGCCGGCTTTGCCGGCTACCTGTTTCCGTTCGTTGGCAACCTGATTGCGCCGCTGCTGGTCTGGCAACTGAAAAAGGATAGCGACCCCTTTGTTGATGATCAGGGCAAGGAGGCACTGAATTTTCAGATCAGTGTCAGCCTGGCCGCGATCCTCAGCTTCATGCTGATGGTGGTGCTGGTCGGGTTCGTGCTGATTGCGGTAGTGGTGGCCGGCGCTGTGGTGCTGATGATCATTGCCGCGATCAAGGCTAACGAAGGCAAGGCCTACCGTTACCCGTTCTGCTGGCGGATTATCAAATAAACCCAGGGGTTCCCTGGTCAGATGCTCAGCGTCCAGTCATAGTCAATAATCACCGGCGCGTGCTGGGAGAAGCGGACGTCACGCGGGATGCGGGCGTTCTTGACGAAACGGCGCAGGCCCGGAGTAAGGAACTGGTAGTCGAAACGCAGACCCAGATTGAGGCTTTCGGCCTGTTCGCTGTCGGGCCACCAACTGTATAGGTCGGACTCGCGGGTCACTTCGCGTAGCGCATCGACGTAGCCCAGGTTACCGAAGATTTCATCCATCCAGGCCCGTTCCGGGGCCATGAAGCCAGGCTGGTGCTGGCAGTCACGCCAGTTTTTTACGTCCAGTTTCAGGTGCGCAACCTGCAGCGAGCCACAGTAGATGAACTCGCGGCGCTTGCGGCGCTGCTTGTTCAGGTAGGTGGTGAAGTCGTTCATGAACTTGAACTTCTGGTTCAGGTCGGCATCACCGTCACGACCGGAGGGCAGCAGCAAAGAACCAATGCTGACCTTGTCGAAATCAGCTTGCATGAAGCGACCGTAACGGTCGGCCAGCTCGAAGCCCAGGCCTTTGATGATGGCCTTGGGCGCGGTGCGGGTGTAGATCGCCACACCGCCCTGACTGGGCACTTCTGCTTCAAAGCAATATTGCCAGTAGCCATCCAGCCAATAGGGATCCTGTTCGAGCTCGGGTTCGGTTACGCGAATGTCCTGCAGGCAGATAACGTCGGCGTCCTGTGTGCGCAGCCAGTCAAACAGTCCTCGAGCCGCTGCGGCCTCGACACCATTGACATTAAGACTGATGATTCGCATACATGGCTCCCCCAAAATCGAGGGTGTATGATAACCGAGCTTGCGCCATTTTTGTTAACAAGAGGCTGGGGATGCAGGAATATCAGCGGGAATTCATTCGTTTTGCTCTGGATAAGCAGGTTCTGCGGTTTGGCGAGTTCACGCTGAAATCCGGGCGTAAGAGCCCTTACTTCTTCAATGCCGGGCTGTTCAATACCGGTGGCGCACTGGCCCGGCTCGGGCGCTTCTATGCCCAGGCTCTGGTTCACAGTGGCCTGGAAGCGGTTGATGTGATCTTTGGTCCGGCCTACAAGGGCATTCCGCTGGCGGCGGTAACCGCAGTCTCACTGGCCGAGAGCTTTGACCGTGATCTACCTTACTGCTTCAACCGCAAGGAAGCCAAGGACCATGGCGAAGGCGGTACGCTGGTTGGGGCGCCACTGGAAGGCCGGGTGCTGATCATCGATGATGTGATCACTGCCGGCACTGCGGTGCGTGAGGTCATGCAGATTATCCAGGCGGCAGGCGCCACGCCGGCGGCAGTGATGATCGCGCTCAACCGTGAAGAGCGTGGCCAGGGCGAACTGTCGGCGATCCAGGAAGTCGAGCGTGACTACGGCATCCCGGTGATCAGCATCGTCTCGTTGAGTCAGGTCATGAGCTTCCTCGAAGAGGATGCCGAATTGCGCCACCATCTGCCGGCGGTTCAGGCCTACCGGGCCCAGTACGGTATTCAGGGCTGATGCCGGGCGTAGCCCGACTACAATAGCAACAAGCGGGAGGCTTCATGCCGGGGAGGGCTATGATGCGAAGGCTGGGGGTTGCAATCGGGCTGGTCGTAGCCGGATTGTCGCTGGGGGTGCAGGCCGACCTGTATCGCTATACCGATGAGCGTGGCGTGACGGTGCTCGACAGTCGAGTGCCGCCGGAGGCGATTGGCCGCGGTTATGAGGTACTTGACCCCCAAGGGCGAGTCAAGGAAGTGATCCCTCCGGCCCCGACTCTGGAGGAGCTGGAGGCCCGGCGCGAAGCTGAGCGCAGGGCAGTAGCCGATGCCACGCTGTTGCGTCTGTACAGCAGCGTGGCGGATCTGGACCGAGCCCATGCCCGTCAGATCGAGCAGATCGACAACCAGATTCTCACGGCCCAAGGCAATCTTCAGCAACTGGCTAAACAGCGGGAAAACCTGCAGCAACGGGCGGCTGCTCAGGAGCGGGCCGGCCGGGCGGTGGATGCACGCATTCTGCAGGAACTCAATGAGCTGGATTCCGAGCAGCGTCGGTTGAACCGGCTGATTGAGCGCTCACAGCGCGAGAAAGCTGAGGTCAACAGCAGCTTCGAGCAGCGCCGCCTGCGTCTGAGTACGCTGCTGGGTAATTGAGGGTGTTAATCGCGCTATGCTGCGGTAGGAGCGGCCCGCGGCCGCGAAGCGGATTGGCGGTGATCGCAAAGCCCGTTCGCGCTCGCAGAGCGCTCCTACCGATGCGGAGTGTTGTTGCGCGCTAGCCTTCCGGTGTGCACTGTTCAAATTCACGTACCGCCGCACGGAAAGCCTCCGGAATCCGGGTCGGCTGGCGACTGCTCTGATCGGCATGCACATAGACGATCTCGCCGTTGACCAGCAGTTCATCATCGCGATAGATCCCGATCAGAAACTGCATGCTGGAGTTGCCCAGCCTGGCAATTCGTACATGCACATCCAACTGTTCGTCGAAACGAGCCGGTGAGCGGTATTCGAGCAGGGTGCGCACGGCGAAGAAGTCGGCGCCCTTGACCCCGGTTTCGGCGCTGTAGGCCTGGCCCAGTTCACGGAAATACTCGGTAATGCCAACGTCGGCATAGGTCAGGTAGTGACCATTGAAGACGATACCCTGCAAATCGGCCTCGGCCCAGCGCACCCGCAAGCGGTGGCTGAAACGGAAATCGCTCTTGTGCATGCTTAGCGAACCTTCTGCTGATTGGTGATCAGGGTGCCGACCCCGGTATCGGTGAACAGCTCCAGCAGCACCGCGTTGGGTACCCGGCCGTCAACGATAATGGCGCTGCCAACCCCGCCCTGCACCGCATCCAGGGCACAGCGGATTTTCGGCAGCATGCCGCCGTAAATGGTGCCGTCAGCGATCAGCGCGTCGACCTGGGCAGTGGTCAGCCCGGTCAGCACCTTGCCTTCCTTGTCCATCAGCCCGGCGATGTTGGTCAGCAGCATCAGCTTCTCAGCGCCCAGTGCTTCGGCGACCTTGCCGGCTACCAGATCGGCATTGATGTTGTAGGAAGCGCCGTCCTCACCCACCCCGATCGGAGCGATGACCGGAATGTAGTCGTCCGAGACCAGCCGGTTGATCAGGTGGGCGTTGACGCTGGCGACTTCGCCGACATGACCGATGTCGATGATTTCCGGCTTGTCCATGCCCGGCGTGTGGCGGCTGACCTTGAGCTTGCGCGCCTTGATCAGGCCTGCGTCCTTGCCGGTCAGACCGATGGCGCTGCCGCCATGCTGGTTGATCAGGTTGACGATGTCCTTGTTGACCTGGCCGCCCAGCACCATCTCCACCACGTCCATGGTCTGGCTGTCGGTTACCCGCATGCCTTCGATGAACTGGCTTTCGATGTTCAGGCGTTTGAGCAGGTCGCCGATCTGCGGGCCGCCGCCGTGAACCACCACCGGATTGATGCCGACGGTCTTCATCAGTACCACGTCGCGGGCGAAGCTGTTCTTCAGCTCCTCGTTTTCCATGGCGTTGCCGCCGTACTTGATAACGATGGTCTTGCCGGTGAAGCGCTGAATATAGGGCAGAGCTTCGGTCAGTACCCGGGATACCTGGGCGGCGGCGTCGCGACTCAACATGATGCTTGGATGTCTCCTGTATTCAGAACGTCGGTTCAAGATCGGGGGCCACTGCGGCCAACTGCTCACGGAACAACTGTCTTACCCGCTCAAGTGCTTCGGGCTGCTCGGCCTCGAACCGCAAGACCAGCGCCGGCGTGGTGTTGGAGGCGCGGATCAGGCCCCAGCTGTCGGGATAGTCGACCCGGATCCCGTCCAGACTGGTGATCTTGGCCTGGGCACCCCAGTCAGCCTGGTCCCGCAGGGCCTCGACCAGCTCGAACTTGCGCGCTTCGCCAACCGTCAGGGTCAGCTCTGGGGTGCTCAGCCCGGCCGGATAGCGAGCCAGCAGGGCATCGCTGTCGCCCGGCTGCAAGGACAGTAACTCAAGTACCCGGCTAGCGCTATACAGCCCGTCGTCGAAGCCGAACCAGCGCTCCTTGAAGAAGATATGGCCGCTCATTTCGCCACCGAGCAGAGCCCCGGTTTCCTGCATTTTGGCCTTGATCAGCGAGTGCCCGGACTTCCACATGACCGGCCGGCCGCCGGCGCGACTGATCAACGCCGGCAGGCGGCGGCTGCACTTGACGTCAAAGATGATGTCCGCACCTGGGTGGCGAGTCACAATATCTTCGGCCAGCAGCATCAGCAGGCGGTCGGGGTAGACGATCTGACCGCTGCTGGTGACTACGCCCAGACGATCGCCATCGCCGTCGAAAGCCAGCCCGATATCGGCCTGATGGGTCCGCACGGCGCTGATCAGATCCTGCAAATTGTCTGGCTGGCCGGGATCGGGATGATGATTGGGGAAGTTGCCGTCAACCTCGCAATACAGCGGGACCACACTGCAACCCAGGGCCTCGAACAATTGCTGGGCGATGACTCCGGCCACGCCGTTGCCACAATCAATGACCACCTGCAGGGGCCGGGCCAGGATCACATCGTCGGTGATCTGGCGCAGATAGGCGTCCAGCAAATTAAGTTCGCGGCGGCTGCCGGCCCCCTGGCGCAGGCTGTTCTGACGCAGCCGCTGATGCAGGCCCTGGATACGCTCACCGGACAGGGTCTGGCCAGCGATCACCACTTTCAGGCCGTTGTACTCTGGTGGGTTGTGGCTGCCGGTCAGCATCACGCCGGAGCTGGCTTCGCTGGTGTGGGTGGCGTAATACAGCACCGGCGTCGGCACCATACCGATGTCGGTGACGTGACAGCCGCTATCGACCAGCCCGCGAATCAGGCTTTCCAGCAGTGCCGGGCCGGACAGCCGACCGTCACGGGCGACCGCGACCTTGGCCTCGCCGTGCTCCAGTGACTCGCTGCCAATGGCCCGGCCGAGCCAGTACAGGCTCTCTTCGGTCAGGCTCTGGCCAACCACACCACGGATATCGTAGGCGCGAAAGATTTCCGCCGGCAGTGCTGGAGCGCCCGTCGTTTGGCTCGGTTCGGGCGTACTGCTGACGCCCATGCCGAACGGGTCTTCGTCATCAACGATATCGATGTCGAGGATGTCAGTGTTCTGGAACAGCGGATTGATCAGGTTTTCGTCGCTCTTGCCCGGTGCCGCGGGCACAGATTCGCGCGCGGGGTTGGGGCCGGGGCTCTGGCCGCTGCGCTTGGCCAGCTGGCTGATGTGCTGAGCCAGCGTTTCCAGTTGTGGCAGGCGCAGGCCGGCAGCCTTGTGGCCGAAGGTCAGCTGGCTGAGAGTCTGGCTATCGGCTTGCAGGCGGCTACTCCAGTTGCGCTGCAACAGCAGCAGACCGGCCAGGCTACCCAGCAGGGCCAGTCCGGCAGCCAGCAGCACCAGTAACGGATTGCTCGGGCTCTTGACCAGTGCCGGGCCGGGGGTGAACTCCAGACGCCAGGCCGGATTGCTGGTCGGCAGGCTAAGCGGCCGGGCGCTGGCCTGACCGCGCTGCCACAGCACCTGCTCGGGCGCGGCGCTGAACTGCTGGATCAACCGCAGTTGGCCAACCTCGGGCGGGAGCGCAGGCAGATTGTCGAGCAACCGGTTGAGTTCGAACACCACCATCAGGCTCCCGCCGATGCGGGCGTTGCCGGAGGCGCGCAATGGTTTGGCGGTATACAGTCGCCAGTCGTTGCCGACCCGGTGAGCCTCCGGCGCAACAGGCTGGTCGCGCTCGGCGCGGCGCAGCATGTCGAGCGCGGCGAAGCTCAGCGGCGCTTGCGCATCATCGCGCATGGATGCCCCGCCGGGGGCATGGATATAGACCGCCAGGCTGTCGGCAAAGTGGTAGCGTAGGGTCCGTTGCAGGGCCGCGTTGCCACCCTGTTGTACCGCGACTTGCAACTGGGGGTTGGCGGCCATCTGGGTCAGGTCGGCATCCAGCTGCGCCAGGGCCCGGTTCAGCGCACCTTGCTGCTGACTGGCGTAGGCCTGGGCCAGATCCTGCTGATAGCGCCGTTCAGTGTCGCTGATCAGCGCTTGCCAGCAGAGCAGAGCGGCCAGCAGAACCCCACCGACGCTCAGCAGCAGGGGCAGCAACAGCCCGGAAAACTGCGAAACCCGGGACGCAGAGGCAGGCTTGTTGTTCATCGCGGTGGGGCTCCATGCTCGTTTTTATGTATTTGGTTTCAGTGGCTCAGTTGCTTCCGGTGTGACCAAACCCGCCGGCCCCGCGCTGGCTGTCATCGAAACTGTCGACGATCTCAAGTTTAGCCTGCAGTACCGGCACCAGCACCAGTTGAGCGATCCGCTCGCCCGGCTCGATGCTGAAGGTCTGGTGGCCGCGGTTCCAGCACGACACCATCAGTTGGCCCTGGTAGTCGGAATCGATCAGGCCGACCAGATTGCCCAGCACGATGCCATGTTTGTGGCCCAACCCTGAGCGCGGCAGGATCATGGCGGCCAGACCCGGATCGGCAATATGGATGGCCAGCCCGGTGGGCAGCAGCTCGGTCTGCCCGGGTTCCAGGGTCAGGGGCGCGTCGAGCATGGCCCGCAGGTCCATACCGGCCGAACCTTCAGTGGCATAGTGCGGCAGGGGCCATTGTTGACCTAAACGCGGGTCGAGAATCCGGGCTTGCAGGGCGTGCATGGGTACTCCTCAGTCTGGGCTGCCGGGCAGGTGCTCGGCGATAAAGGTGATGATTTGGCGGGCCAGCTTGGCTTTGCTGGCGTGGGGCAGAGCATGCTGCTGCAACTGCCGGTCGATCAGGGTGACCGCGTTGTCATCGCTGTTGAAGCCGATGCCAGGCTGGCTGACGTCATTGGCGATGATCAGGTCGAGATTTTTACGCTGTAGCTTGTCGGCGGCGTAGTTGAGTACATCGTCTGTCTCGGCGGCGAAACCGACACACCAGCGCGGGCGCTGGTCGTGGTCAGCCAGCGTGGCGAGGATGTCAGGATTGCGCACCAGCGTCAGGGTCAGACCATCTTCACAGCCAGGGTCTTTCTTGAGCTTGTTGTCGGCACATTCGACGGGCCGGTAGTCGGCCACCGCCGCCGAAGCAATGAACAGATCGGCCGGCAGCGCCGCTTCGCAGGCGGCCAGCATGTCGCGGGCACTGACCACATCAACGCGTGTGACCCGAGCTGGGGTCGGCAGGTTGACCGGGCCAGCGACCAGGGTTACCCGGGCGCCAGCTTCGGCGGCGGCTTCGGCCAGGGCGAAGCCCATTTTGCCCGAGCTGTAGTTGGAGAGATAACGCACCGGGTCCAGCGCCTCACGGGTTGGTCCGGCGTTGATCAAAACGTGCCGGCCGCTGAGCAGTCCGCGTTCAAAACAGTCGGCGGCCTGGGCGGCGATATCGGCCGGCTCCAGCATTCGCCCGGGGCCAATGTCGCCACAAGCCTGCTCACCTGCACCAGGGCCGATGACCTTGATACCACGAGCCAGCAAGGTGTCGAGGTTGGCCTGGGTGGCCGGATCACGCCACATGGCCTGATTCATTGCCGGGGCAACGGCAACCTGGGCGTCGGTGGCCAGCACCAGGGTGGTCAGCAGGTCATCGCCCCGGCCTTGGGCCAGGCGCGCCATCAGATCGGCGGTAGCCGGCGCAATCAGCACCAGATCGGCCCAACGGGCCAGCTCAATATGGCCCATGGCGGCTTCGGCGGCTGGATCAAGCAGTTCACCGTGCACCGGGTTGCCGGACAGCGCCTGCAGGGTCAGTGGCGTAATGAACTCGCGGGCGCCGCGGGTCATCACCACCCGCACCTCGGCCCCGGCATCACGCAACCGCCGTACCAGCTCGGCACTTTTATAGGCGGCAATGCCGCCGCTGATGCCCAGAACCACCTGTTTGTTGACCAACCGCTGCATGCTCGACTCCCGGCCAGAAACTGATGGCTAAGATATCACAGGGGCCCAGACTGTGCGCTGGTACCCGGTCACAGGCTGACAAAGCTGATAGCCTGTGGCCATTGAGGCGCACAGGGGGTGCGCCAGCCGGGCAGGGAGCCTGAATCATGCCAATCACTGACTGGCCGCTGGCCGAGCGGCCACGGGAAAAGCTGCTTAATCAGGGCGCTGCGGCGCTGTCCGACGCCGAGCTGCTGGCGATCTTTCTGCGCACTGGGTTGCCTGGGCGTAGCGCGGTTGATCTGGCGCGCGATCTGCTCAGCGCCTTCGGTAGCCTGCGGGCCCTGCTGCAGGCCGATCTCAAGGGCTTTTGTGTGCATGCCGGGCTGGGGCCAGCCAAGTACGTGCAGTTGCAGGCGGTGATGGAAATGGCCCGCCGGCATTTATACGAAGAACTGCAGCGTGGTGATGCCCTGACCTCGCCGGGCGCGGTGCGACGTTATCTGAAAAGCCGCCTGGCGGCCTTGCCTCACGAAGTGTTTGCCTGCCTGTTCCTGGACAACCAGCACCGGGTGATTGCCTTCGAGGAATTGTTCCGCGGCACCCTGGACAGCGCCAGTGTTTATCCCCGCGAGGTGCTCAAGCGGGCGCTGGCCCACAATGCCGCTGCGCTGATTCTGACCCATAACCATCCGTCGGGTGTGAGCGAGCCGAGCCAGGCCGATGTGCAACTGACCCGGCGCCTGCGCGAAGCGCTGGCACTGGTGGATATCCGGGTGCTCGACCATCTGGTGGTGGGCGATGGCGAGCCGCTGTCACTGGCTGAACGCGGGTTGATGTAAGTGAAAAATCATTGCTTGTGGGGGCCGGTTTTGGTATAAAGCTCCGCTCTTCTCGGGGCTGCGCCTGTAACTGTGCATTTTTATTACGGGTTTGGCGTGATCGGTTGCCCCGGCTGGACAACAGATTCTTTTAGGCTTCCAACCAGTTAGGGTTGGGTAAGTGGTTGGAGAGGGTTAACCATGTCTCGAGTATGTCAGGTAACCGGCAAAGGGCCGGCCGTCGGGAACAATGTTTCCCACGCGAACAACAAGACCAAGCGTCGTTTTCTGCCGAACCTGCAGTATCATCGCTTCTGGGTTGAGTCGGAAAAGCGTTTCGTGCGTCTGCGCACTTCTGCCAAAGGCATGCGCATTATCGACAAGCGTGGTATCGATGTCGTTCTGGCTGAAATCCGCGGCCGCGGCGAAAAAGTTTAAGGAGCATCATCATGCGTGAATTGATTCGTTTGGTGTCTTCTGCCGGTACTGGTCACTTCTACACTACCGACAAGAACAAGCGCACTACTCCCGACAAGATCGAAATCAAGAAATTCGATCCGGTTGTGCGCAAGCACGTGATGTATAAGGAAGCCAAGATCAAATAAGATCTTTGCGACCTGACAAAAAAACCCGCCTCGGCGGGTTTTTTTGTGGCTTGTGAGGCGCTTAGCGTTCCCCATCACCGCCCAAGGCAAAGTTCGGCATGCTGTTGACCGGCTGGGCGAACTCGAAGGGAATCGACACGGTATTCAGGCCGACATTCTTCTGCACCACGAAGTGCAGATGCGGGCCGGTACTGTTGCCGGTGTTGCCAGACTGGGCAATCTGGGTTCCGGCCCGTACCCACTGGCCTTCCTGTACCGCCACCGAATGGCGCTTGAGGTGCAGGTAAACGCTCATGGTGCCGTCGGCATGCAGCAGCCGGACGAAGTTGCCGGCCGGGTTGTTGCCACGCCCGCTCTGATTATTCTCGATCTTGATCACCATGCCGTCACGGGCGGCCAGAATAGGCGTGCCCTCGGGCATGGCGATATCGATGGCGTAGCGGCCCTTGGGGCCGGTATGGCTGTAGCGCCCGCCGGGGCCCTGGGTCATGCGGAACGGGCCACCGCGCCAGGGCAGGGGGTAATGGCTCAGGCTGTGCTCGGCCCGCGGATCGCCAATGGCGTGGCGCAGGCGGTACTGGTAACGCGGTGTGCCGGTTCCAGTGGGAGCCAGGGTTACCAGGCGGATCTGCTGGCGCGGCGGCAGCACCCAGCGTACCGGTTGCTCGGGCGCGCCGCTGAGGTGCTGTACCGAGTGGACTTCCAGCTCGATCTCGACCGGCGCATACAGGTCATTGTGGACGATCAGGGTTTCGCCGCCGGCGTGCTTGTGACTACGCACGTAAACCTGCTTGTCGAAGGTTTCAACCATGCGGTCACGGAATACAAAGACCTGGGCGCCAGGAGTAGCCCGGTCGGTATAGGTGACTACACCGTTTTCATCGGTGTACTTGTAGATGGTCGACGCCAGCCCACACGGGCTGCCGGCCAACAGGGCCAGGCCCAGAACCCAGGTACGCATCCAATGCCAAACCTTCATGCTCACCGGAACTTGATTTTTTGGGGTGCGCCGCAGGTCCCGGTTAGCCGCGGCGCAGCCTTATTTATTGTGCTGGTGCAGGCTGCAGCGAGTAGGTCCGCAGAGTGGCGGCGAATTCCTGCAATGCCTTGATGCCGCTGGCTTCGGCTTGCTGGCACCAGTCGCGCAGCGCCTGCAGCATGTCATGCCCGTTGGCGCTGGTGCGGCCCCAGATCTGTTGCAGCGCCAGGCGCTTCTCGTAAATGACCTTAAGCGCCTGACTGTGATCGAGCATCCGCTCAATGCGCTCTTGCTGCTGGTTGCCCAGCAGGCTGGTTTCCCGGCTGAGCAGCTTCTTGGCGCGGCGAAACAGGTGGCGGACCGAGGCGTCGACCCGCTCCAGCTCCTGCTGGACCAGCGGCTTGATCACCAGCTTGCGATACTGCGCCATGATCTGGAAGCGGTTGTTGAGAATCGCCATGGCGGTGTCCATATCCAGGGTCTTCTTGCCCTCGACCCGATGGGCGATCGGCGCGGTGCGGCGGACCTTGGCCAGCCGACACAGGCTGAACAGGCGAATCCACATCCAGCCCAGATCGAACTCCCATTTCTTGACCGACAGCTTGGCCGAGTTCGGGTAGGTGTGGTGGTTGTTGTGCAACTCTTCACCGCCGATCAGAATGCCCCAGGGCAGAATGTTGGTGGCGGCGTCCTTACACTCGAAGTTGCGGTAGCCCACGGCATGGCCCAGGCCGTTGACCACGCCAGCGGCCAGTACCGGAATCCACAGCATCTGGATGGCCCACACGGTGATGCCCAGGACCCCAAACAGGGCCAGGTCGATCAGTGCCATCAGGGTTACCCCGGCAATCGGGAAGCGGCTGTAGACGTTGCGCTCCATCCAGTCATCCGGGCAGTTCTTGCCGTAGATGCGCAGGGTGTCTTCGTTTTTGGCCTCAGCCATGTACAATTCGGCGCCTTTGCGCAGCACGGTCCATAGGCCCTTGTGTACCGGGCTGTGCGGATCGTCTGGGGTTTCGCACTTGGCGTGGTGTTTGCGGTGAATTGCGGTCCACTCGCGGGTGTTCATGCTGGTGGTCAGCCACAGCCAGAAACGGAAGAAGTGTTGCAGGGCCGGATGCAGCTCCAGCGAGCGATGGGCCGAATAGCGATGCAGGTAAACCGTGACACTGACGATGGTGATATGCGTCAGGACCAGGGTAATCAGCACCAGTTGCCAGACCGAAAGATCGAGAAGACCGTTGTACCACATAGAGCAGTTGAACCTCAGTAAGGTAGGGAGCCTAGTTGCCTCGATTATGGACCAACAATATGGCAATTGACATGACCGTGGGTCGAGTCGTGGCCAACTGCTATAGTGGATCAACGACCGTACAGGAAGGTTCGGCCACATGACCTCAACGCGCAGCGCCTGGCATATTACCCTGATCTATCTGGGCGTTTCCGTGCTGTGGATCCTGTTTAGCGATCAGGCCCTGGTGATCCTTGGCTTGGACGAACAGACTCAACAGCGCCTGCAAACCTACAAGGGGCTGGTGTTCGTCGGCGTCACCGCGACGCTGATTTTTTTCGTCGTGCGTGGCCACTTGCGCCGCCTACAGCAGCAGGGCCGCGCTCTGCGGCGTAGCGAAGAGCGCTTCGACCTGGCGCTCAGTGGCTCCAATGACGGGGTCTGGGACTGGGACTTCGAGGCCGGGCAGGGGTTCTTTTCCAGTCGCTGCAAGGCCATCATCGGTTACCCCGTCGATGCCCAGCTCGACGTGCGCCAGACCTGGCTCAAGCGCCTTCACCCCAGTGACCGCAAGGCCGCCCTGACAGCCCTGCGTGAGCATCTGCTGGGGGACACACCCCGTTACAATCACACCCACCGTATTCGTCATGGCGAAGGCCATTTCATCTGGATCCAGGCCAGCGGCCGGGCAATCAGGGATGAGCGCGGTCTGCCACAGCGGATCGTCGGCATCGTGCGCGACGTCACCGAACTCAAGAACAATGAAGAGCGCCTGCGTCAGGCCGCAGTGGTGTTCGACAATACCAAGGAAGGGGTGGTCGTCACCGACGCCCACAACCGCATCCTCAACGTCAATCATGCCTTCTGCCGGATCACCGGCTACAGCCGGGATCAGGTGCTGGGCCAAAACCCCGGGCTGCTCAAGTCGGGTTGGCACAATGACAACTTCTATCAGGAAATGTGGACCCAGCTGCAAGCGACCGGCAGTTGGCAGGGCGAGATCTGGAACCGACGCAAGAACAGCGAGATCTACCCCCAGTGGCAGACCATCAACGCCGTCTATGACAACGACGGCCGGCTCACGCATTACGTGGCGGTGTTCGCCGACCTCAGTCAGCTCAAACGCTCGCAACAGGAAATCGACTTCCTCGCCCACCATGATCCACTGACCCGGTTGCCCAACCGCCTGCTGATCATGGAACGCCTGAACAATGCGGTACTGCGGGCACGCCGGCACAACCACCGGCTGGGTTTGATCTCGATCGACCTGGACCGGTTCAAGAACGTCAATGACAGCCTGGGCCACAGCGCCGGTGATGAACTGCTGCGTATCGCCGCCGAGCGGATGACCGCACTGTGCCGTGAAGAGGATACCCTGGCGCGTCTGGGCGGCGACGAGTTTGTCATGCTGGTGGATCAGCTTGAGCAGGTTGAGGAACTGGCGGTGATCGCCCAGCGCATACAGCAGGCCTATACCCGGCCGTTCGACATAGCCGGCCAGCGCATCCACATCAGCGTCAGTCTTGGCCTCAGCGTATTCCCCGATGACTGCCAGGACGCTGGCGACCTGCTCAAGAATGCCGATACCGCCGTAGGCCAGGCCAAGAACAGCGGGCGCAACAGTTACGCCTTCTACACCCAGGCCCTGACCGAGCGGGCTCGCCGCCAGCTGGCGCTGGAATCGAACCTGCACCAGGCTCTGGCCCAGCAGCAGTTGCGGGTCTATTACCAGCCCCTGATTGAACTGCACAGCGGGCGGCTAAGTGGCTTTGAGGCGCTGGTGCGCTGGCAGCATCCGGAGCTGGGCATGGTCGCCCCCGATGAGTTCTTGCCCGTCGCCCAGCGTGCCGGACTTATGGGCCTGATCGATGAATATGTACTCAGCCAGGCCTGCCGGCAAATGCGTGCCTGGCTGGATGCCGGCTATCAACTGGACACCATGGCGGTCAACATGTCCGGCTACTGGCTGGAGCGTGGTCAGGTACTGGGCAGTGTCGAACAGGCCCTGCACGAGGCCGGCCTGGCAGCCGACTGCCTGGAGCTTGAAGTGACTGAAAGCGAAATCATGCAGCATGGCGAACAGTGCATTGAGCTGCTCGATGCACTGCGCCAGCGCGGCGTGCGGCTGTCGATCGACGACTTCGGCACCGGTTATTCCTCACTGCTGCGGCTCAAGCGCCTACCGGTCAACAAGCTCAAGATCGACCGTGGCTTCATCGTCGACTTGCCCGGCGACAGCAACGACAGCGCCATCGCCCGCGCCATCATCGCCCTGGCCCAAAGCCTGCAACTGCAGGTCACCGCCGAAGGCATCGAAACCGAAGCCCAGCAAACGCTACTGCGCGAACTGGGCTGCGACATCGGCCAAGGCTACTTCTTCAGTCGGCCCCTGCCGGCCCAGCAACTACAAGGACTGTTGCAGGGGACGCGTATCGAGGCATAGAAAAAAATCAGGCCATGCGACATGGATTGTCGCATGGTATGGCTAGCCTGTTTCTTGGTTCAGGCAACGGCATGTTGCTTTGCCAGGTGGGTGGCAAAGTGCTACAAACGTTGCTGGCGGATAAAAAACAGCAGGCGGGGCAAGCTACTCATGGATGACTTCTCTCCATCTGACCTCAAAACCATTCTGCATTCCAAACGCGCCAACATCTATTACCTCCAGCACTGCCGGGTACTGGTAAAGGGTGGGCGGGTTGAATACGTCACTGACGAAGGCAAGCAGTCGCTGTACTGGAACATCCCGATTGCCAATACCACCACGGTCCTGCTTGGCACGGGCACTTCAATCACCCAGGCAGCAATGCGGGAGCTTGCGAAAGCTGGCGTACTGGTGGGCTTCTGTGGCGGCGGCGGTACTCCTCTATTCAGCGCCAACGAAGTCGATGTCGAAGTGGCCTGGCTCTCGCCACAGAGTGAATACCGGCCCACTGAATATCTGCAAGGCTGGGTGCGTTTCTGGTTCGATGACAGCCAACGCCTGGAAGCCGCCAAGATGTTTCAACGGTTGCGTCTGGAGCGCATTGAGCGCCTCTGGCTGAACAATCGTGCTTTGCAAGATGCCGGCTTCAATGTGCCCGCCGAACGCCTGAAGCATCTGCTCAGGGAAACCGCAGCCCGCAATGAGCAGGCGGGCGACAACACCATGCTGTTGACCGAGGAAGCGCGCCTGACCAAGGCGTTGTTCAAACTGGCCGTAGACGCGACAGGCTACGGTGACTTTACCCGCGCAAAACGCGGTACGGGCGGTGATCCGGCCAACCGTTTTCTTGATCACGGTAATTACCTGGCTTATGGACTGGGCGCCACCGCGACCTGGGTGCTTGGTTTGCCACATGGCTTGTCGATTCTGCATGGTAAAACCCGGCGAGGTGGCTTGGTGTTTGATGTGGCCGATCTGGTCAAGGACGCAACCATCCTCCCGCAAGCCTTTATCTCTGCCATGCGCGGGGATGAAGAACAGGAATTTCGTCAGGCCTGCATTGACAGCCTCACTCGCAGTGAGTCGTTGGACTTCATGATCGACGCGCTCAAAGCCGTAGCTGAGCAACTGGGTGGTGCCGAGTAATGAATATCCTGTTGGTATCACAGTGCAACAAGCGGGCATTGACCGAAACCCGGCGCATTCTCGATCAGTTCGCCGAGCGGCGGGGCGAACGCACCTGGCAAACCGCGATTACCCAGGCGGGTCTGGATACCTTGCGTAAATTGCTGCGCAAGACTGCACGCAAGAACACCGCCGTGGCCTGCCACTGGATACGTGGCAAGGATCACAGCGAGCTGTTGTGGGTGGTGGGCGATGCCCGGCAGTTCAACAGCCGAGGGGCAACACCGACCAACACGACAGAACGTGATGTGTTGCGGGCGGGGGATGAGGATGATTGGCATACGGGAGAAGATATAAAGCTACTGGCGCAGATGGCGGCTTTGTTGCACGACCTCGGGAAAGCCAGCGTGGCATTCCAGCAGCGACTGCGTCAGCGGGTCTATGAGAAAAATCTTTACCGCCACGAGTGGGTGTCACTACGCCTGTTTTTGGCGTTTGTTGGCTCCGACAATGATGAAGCATGGCTAAACCGACTTGCTGTACCAACAGAGCAGGACGACGCCTGTTGGTTGGCTCCGGGCCGGTATCAGCGTGATGGGCTGGATTCTTCAGCAAACCCTCCCTTCAAGAATTTACCGCCGCTGGCTGCAGCCATCGCCTGGCTGGTCGTTACACACCACCGTCTGCCAGTGATACCGGTAACTGATATGAAAACCGGTGAACAAGGCTGGCTTGGTCAGAAATCGCCTACGTTCGCAGCAGGCCAGTTACCGAACCTGCTGGACTCGGTGGCGCACGACTGGAACGAGGTTCGTCAGCAGGCAGAACAGCAGGATGTTTTGCCCTACTGGGACTTCAAGCACGACCTGCCAGTGTTTTACCCAAAATGGCGCACCCAGGCAGCAAAGCTTGCTAAACGGCTTCAGACTTTGCAATGCAAGGCTGGAAGTGGCGGATGGTTGGATAACCCTTACGTTATGCACTTGGCCCGCTTGTGCTTAATGCTGGCTGATCATCATTACTCGGCCCTAACTAGGGAGTCTACAGAACGTATCAAGGGGGACGGTAACAGCCCTCTATACGCTAATACCGACAACGCAGGTCGTCTGAAACAGCCCTTGGATGAGCATTTGCTTGGTGTTGCTCGTCTTGCAGGCAGCATTGCTCATGGCTTGCCGGGTTTTGAAAAGTATCTTCCGCGCTTGGCCAGGCATCGAGGATTAAAGAAACGCAGTACCAGTGAGCGGTTTCGCTGGCAAGACAAGGCGGCTGATGCAGCAAGCAGTTTGCGTGAGAAAGCCGCTGAGCATGGTGCGTTCGTGGTCAACATGGCTTCTACTGGGTGCGGTAAAACACTGGCGAATGCACGCATACTCTACGCGCTGAGCGATCCGCAACAGGGGCTGCGGGCGACCTTTGCTCTGGGGCTGCGTACCCTGACATTGCAGACCGGTCGCAGCTACAGGCAAGACCTGCATTTGAGTGATGACGAGTTGGCGATTCGAGTGGGCGGATCCGCCAGTCGCGCCCTGTTCGAATACTACGAAACGAAAGCAGAAGCGACAGGCTCCGCATCCATTCAACAGTTGGTCGAGGAGGACACGCACGTTCTCTACGAGGGACAGTATGCTGACCATGGCTTGCTTACCAGAGCCATGAGCGATGATCGCATCCGAGCCTTGCTGAGCGCGCCCATGCTGGTGTGCACTATAGATCACCTGACTCCGGCCACAGAGGCGCAGCGAGCTGGACGGCAAATTGCCCCTATGTTGCGCTTGATGAGCAGCGACCTGGTGCTTGATGAGCTGGATGACTTTGATCTTGCCGATTTACCGGCCCTGACCCGGTTGGTGTACTGGACGGGCTTGCTGGGTAGTCGAGTTCTGCTTTCGTCGGCCACCTTGCCGCCCGCGCTGGTAAACGGGATGTTCCACGCCTATCGGGCTGGTCGTGTGCAGTACCAGCGTAATCGCGGTGCCGCTGGCGGACAGGGCAGACCGCCAGAAATAGCCTGTTTGTGGGCGGACGAGTTTGGCGCGTCTCAATCCGCGTGCACAGATAGCAATGATTTCACAGCTGAACATGAGCTATTTGTAACGCGACGGCTGCAGGCTCTGAGTAGGTCCATTGAAAAAGATGGTCCGCTGCGGCGTGGCGAACTGTTACCGCTAAAAATCGAATCACGAGACGAGGCGGTCGTGCGAAGCGCCTTTGCGGAAGAGGTGCGCGCGGCTATTGTCCAGTCACATGCAAGGCATGCTGAATCTTGTCCCTATAGCGGTAAAAAAGTCAGTTTTGGTTTGGTGCGCATGGCCAATATCGAGCCACTGTTTGATGTAGCCGAAGCACTGCTCAAGCTTGGCGCCCCCGAAAACTATTGCATTCACCTCTGTGTGTATCATTCACGTTTTCCGTTGCTTCTGCGCTCTGCAATAGAGCAGCGCCTGGATGCCTGCCTCAATCGACGTAACTCATCGGCTGTCTATGAGCTTCCAGAAATACGCCAGGCTGTGGATAGCTCTCCTGAGCAGAATCACGTGTTCGTGGTGCTGGGTTCCCCGGTTACCGAGGTAGGGCGCGACCATGATTACGACTGGGCCATCGTGGAGCCGTCGTCCATGCGTTCGTTGATTCAGCTCGCCGGCCGTGTTCAGCGCCACCGCAACAAGCCTGGCCGTGAGCCGAATATCCTGATTTTTGATACCAATTTGCGGCACTTTTCGCCGTCAAAAGGAGTTGATGGTTACCCTCGGGCAGCTTTTGTTCGTCCTGGATTCGAGGATGAGGGTGCCTTGGTATCAGCGCCTTTCCGGCTGACCTCGCACCGTCTTTCAGATCTGCTGCGTGACGATGAGTATCGCTGCATCAGTGCGGCTCCCCGAATACAGCCCCGCCCACAGCAGAATCAGCAGCCAAAGCGAAGTTTGGTTGATCTTGAACATGCCCGGATGGCGGAACAGATGCTACCCAAGGCGCGAGGGCAGGGTCGAAATTTGCCGCGCGGCGTCAAACCGCCCGATAACGAGCTTGATGCCGCTTGTGCCTGGCAGTTTGTCCGTGCCGGGTTGACATGGGCATTGCCTCAGCAGCAGCCATTTCGTGAGGACACAGGGCGTGAGACGACGCTGGTTTTTTTACCGGATGAGGATCAGGAGCGCTTGATTGTAAACCGCATTCATCAAGAAGCGCGTCGGCGCCAGCCTGCAGTTTACGCCACGGTTGAAAGCAAGGTTGAGCCCCTGCAACCAGAGTTTGGGCCGCGAATCATGCCATGGGGTAGGGTTGACCTAATGGTATTGCTTGGTGAGCAGGTAGAAGCTCAGGGCCTGTCGCTTGAACGCTGCGCTGAGCGACTTACCACCGTTAGCGTGCCTGAGAGCGAGCAGGGTTGGCGCTTTCACTGGTTGCTGGGCTTCGCGAAGAAAAAATAAACCGGGCAGCAAGCTGCCCGGTTTGGTGCTGCCTATGCGGCAGTGGATAGTTTCATCGGCAATTTTCTGAGCTGCTTTCCAGCAGTGTTGAACAACAATAAATCTAGTTTCATCGGCAATGGTTGATAATTGATTTTTCTAGGTCTATGATCAAGTCATCCCGGCACTGCTACCAACAGTGCCGAGATATAGCTTTCGCCGGTTGGCCCCGGCCTATCCAAACGAACAGGAGGTAGAGATGAGCGAAAAGCTCCTATCAAGAAGACCTTTCCGCAGGATTACCCTGCGCGCTTATCCCCCAAGCGAATAGCTGAGGGGATTCTACAGGCTTGGTCTTTTCCAAGTCGACTATTTAGGAAATTCCCCATGACTGAACAATCTGAGCCGCTAAGGCGAAATGAAAAATTCCGCCAAGCCATCGCTGCTTTTATCGACGAGCGATGCGCTGCCAAGCTCAAAGGTTTGAGCGACGCTGCAGCAATTGAAATGGCGGCCAAATATGACTACCACACCTGGCTGGCAGACGCTGCGCGACGGGTAACCCAGATTCAGGCAGTAACCCACGTACTAAAAGCTACTCACCCCGATGCGCGGGGCAGCAGCCTGTTTATTGAGGCGGCAGACCTGGTTTCGCGGCCGGAAGTTGGCACGCACAGCCTCGGCAACGCTTTGGAGACAGATATTGTCGGTAATGCGGCTGCTCTGGATGTATACAAATTTCTCAAACAGGAGGTTGAAGCCAGGCGCTTGCTGGATTGGCTGCAAGATGACGACGCGGACCTGCTGGCGGCGCTGCATGATGATCCTGCTACCGCGCAGCAATGGGCAGAGGCATTCAAAAGTTTGACTCGCTCCACCGACGCACTGACATCTCATCGCCTTGCCAAGCAGGTGTATTGGAGTGTTTCTGGTGAACCGGGTGACGACGCAGGTTTCCACCTTTTGCAGCCGCTATTCTCCAGTAGTCTGACCCATGCCGTGCATCAGGACATTAGTGCAGCCCTTTTTAAAGATTCTAATAAGCTCGCACGCATAGCTTGGCGCAACGGTAAGCCGCACGACAACTCTTTCAATGATTATCGGAAGTTGATTGCTCGCAAACTGGGCGGTACCAAGCCGCAAAACATCAGCCAGTTGAATAGCGAGCGCGGTGGTGTCAACTATCTGTTGGCTTCACTCCCCCCGCAGTGGGATCAGAATCGTCCAAAAGAGTTTTTGCGTATTGAATCAGCCCTTTCACTCTTTAATCGGTTCGATGGTGTCAGTGAGCAGGTCGGTGCTTTGCTCGAGCTGATCAAAAGCAAGCCTGACCCCACCATGGAAACCCGCATCAAACGCGAAACCATTGAACGCAGGCTGGGTCACTCACTAGCCGCTTTTGGTCTTGCCACACAGCAGCTGTTTCAACCCGGGTGGACGCGCGATGCCGAGTGCAAATTGCCATTGTGTGAGCAGATCTGGCTTGACCCGGAACGGGCAGACCTTCCTTGTCGAGAGAATCACCTTGAGGCCGACCAGGCCTTTCAGCAAGCCTTCGAGTGGAAGGAATGGCCCGACGAGGTCGCTCACCGTTTTGGCAATTGGCTGAATGCTATTTTGCAGCGTCATGGCTTGCCGGTGGGCGATGCAGAGCATAGGCATTGGGCTAAGCAAGCCTTGATTGACGCCGAGTGGCCAGCGCCAATGCAACACCGGGCCATACCGGCTAATGGGCAGCAGGAGGTGCCACGTGGTTGAATGTCCATACTTTGAACATCTGTTGGTCATTCCGCGCTTGCGGGTGCAGAACGCCAATGCCATATCCAGCCCATTGACTCACGGCTTCCCTTCCATGACAGCCTTTATCGGCCTCATGTGGGCATTGGAGCGCAAGACCGAGTCGCTTGGCCTGGGGTTGAAATTCAATGCCGTGGGGGTCGTGGTCCACAATCATCAAGAACAGGCCACGGATGCGGGGCGGGTCAGTGCCTTTTGTCTGACCCGTAATCCTGTCGAAAAGGACGGAGGCACGGCCGCGATTGTTGAAGAAGGGCGTATCCACCTTGAGGTCAGTCTGGTTTTCGCGCTACAGGGCGAATCGCTTTCGGACGCTCAAGCTGCGCAGGAATGTGCCACGCAAGTGCGCGGATTGATTTCACAGATGCGTATTGCTGGTGGAACAGTTATTGAGTCCAGCGCGAGCTATCGTCGCCAACAACCCTATGTTGCTTGCTTGACTGGCGATGCGGAAGGTCGCCAGCGCGTTTTCGATCAGTTGAAGCTGCGGCTGCTGCCAGGTTTTGCCTTGGTCGAGCGTCAAGACCTGCTGGAGCGACGTTTTCAGGAAATGCTGACCTCAAGCCCACAGGCTACGCGTGTGGATGCATGGCTATCCCTGTCGCGCATCAACTGGCGCTGGCAAGCCGGAGAGGGTCAGCCGGAGAGCAAGGGAAAATGGCAGCATGACCGTGAGGGGCTTGGCTGGATTGTCCCTATTCCACTGGGTTATCACGCGCTGGGTGAACTTCAGGAAGCCGGTAGCGTAGCCAATGTGCGTGATCGTGACACGCCTTTCCGCTTTGTAGAAAGCCTGTTCGGCGTGGGCCAATGGCTCAGCCCGCACCGTCTGCACTCCGCTCCACAGTTCCTCTGGTATGCCGACAGCCACCCAGATGAAGGCCTTTACCGTTGCCGTAACGACTACTGGCAACAGCCGGTAGATGAATACAATTTCGATTGAACACTATAGGGATATTTACCATGACCAAAGATACGCTCAAGACTGCATCCGTACTCGCATTTGAACGCAAACTGGATTGTTCCGATGCCCTGTTTTTTTCTGGTGACTGGAACAACCGCGATAACTCAAGCGATTGGACGCCTGTGGCAAATAGGGAAAAATCTGTTCGCGGGACTATTTCCAATCGACTGAAAACCAAAGATCAAGACCCCGCAAAGCTCGATGCTGCGATTGAAAGCCCTAACCTGCAGACAGTCGATGTTGCTGCATTGCCGGCTAGCGCCGATACCCTCAAGGTCAGTTTTACTCTTCGGGTTCTGGGTGGCGCAGGTCAGCCATCTGCCTGCAATGACTCGGACTATCGGGAGAAGCTGCTCAGTACAGTGAATGGTTATGTGGAAGCCAACGGCTTTAACGAATTGGCCAGGCGTTATGCCCACAATCTTGCGAACGGACGTTTTTTGTGGCGCAACCGAGTAGGTGCGGAGCAGGTGGAAGTCAAGATTTCCCACCAGGTTGCTGGTCAGGCAAGTGAAGAATGGTGCTTCGACGCGCTGTCATTGTCGCTACGCCACTTCGATAAGCCTCGTGAGCAGCAGGTAGCTAGCAGCCTGGACCAGTTGGCGGCCTTGATTGCATCAGGATTGGCGGGTGAACAACACGTTTTGCTGCGCGTGAACGCCTTTGTACGTATTGGTGCAGGGCAAGAAGTCTTTCCCTCTCAAGAGCTGATCCTTGACCGAGGACGGGGGGTAAAAAGCAAGACCTTGTATGACGTGGACGGTATTGCGGGCCTCCACTCGCAGAAAGTCGGCAATGCCCTGCGCTGTATCGATACCTGGTACCCCGAGTCTGCGATCAATGGACCAATTGCAGTTGAGCCTTACGGTTCAGTAACCACCCAAGGCAAGGCCTATCGCCAACCAAAGCCAAAAGACGACTTTTACTCCCTGCTCGATAACTGGGTACTGAAAGACAAAGCGCCAGAGCTTGATCAGCAGCACTTTGTCATCGCCACACTGATTCGTGGTGGCGTATTTGGCGATTCTGACAAGGGGTAAGCCATGGATCACTATGTCGATCTGAACTTGCTGCCAGATCCGGAATTCCCGATACCAACGCTGATGAATGCGCTGTTCGCCAAACTGCACCGGGTATTGGTGCAGTTGAATAGCTCAGATATTGGTGTCAGCTTTCCGGCCATTGCCCAGCATCACCTGGGCAATGTACTGCGTCTGCACGGGAGTAAGTCGGCACTGGAAAAGCTGATGCAGCAAAGCTGGTTGACCGGTATGCGAGACCATACGGAGGTTGGTGGGCTACTGCCTGTGCCTGCAAGTGCCGGTTATTGTCGTGTGGCGAGGGTACAAGCCAAATCCAATGCCGAGCGCCTGCGGCGGCGCTACCAAAAACGGCATCCGAATGAATCATCAGATGCGGTAAAGCAGTTGATGCCGGATAGCATTGAGCGGCGCTTGGAGTTGCCTTTTATACGACTGAAAAGCCTGAGCTCAGGCCAGGATTTTCCGCTGTTTATCCGGCAACAGCCCGCTGCCGATAAACAAGCCGGGCTATTCAACACCTATGGTCTTAGCCAGTCAGCCACCCTGCCACTGTTCTGACCCTTTTTCAGGGCCTTTCTATAAGGCCCTGAAAATCAATTGCTTAGAGAAAGTCTAAAAATTGGGTTATAGCCCAAGTTTGATAGTTGTTCTTTAAAAATTAACCGTTTAGGAATGATATCCTCTAGTGCACTGCCGTATAGGCAGCTCAGAAATGTCAGGGCCTGAATGACCTGTAGCGCGGTTTGTGCACTGCCGTATAGGCAGCTCAGAAAGATTACGCCTACGGCGGACTGTCATTGATACAGTGCACTGCCGTATAGGCAGCTCAGAAAAGATCGCCGTATTTGAACTCGGCAATGAAATCGTGCACTGCCGTATAGGCAGCTCAGAAAAGCCTGGCGAACTGGTCCAGCCATTTGCTACAGTGCACTGCCGTATAGGCAGCTCAGAAAATACGCCAGACGACCTACGGGGTCCACGCCGGGTGCACTGCCGTATAGGCAGCTCAGAAAGTGAATGTGGCCTGAGCCGGAGTTCGCATGCCGTGCACTGCCGTATAGGCAGCTCAGAAAGATACCAAGGTTGCGCAGCTCGGCGGCAGCGAGTGCACTGCCGTATAGGCAGCTCAGAAATGGACCGGCGAGTTCGATGTGCCCGTGCGCTTGTGCACTGCCGTATAGGCAGCTCAGAAATTGTATGGCTTCGACAGATCCAGCCCGCCGATGTGCACTGCCGTATAGGCAGCTCAGAAATGTGAGAATGAATCGGCGAATCAGCCAGGCTTGTGCACTGCCGTATAGGCAGCTCAGAAAATCAGCATCGAACCAGTCGTGCGCATCACGGGGTGCACTGCCGTATAGGCAGCTCAGAAATCGGTCAGCATGTTGGCCGACTTGGCCTGCTTGTGCACTGCCGTATAGGCAGCTCAGAAACTGTCCGGCATTTACTCCGCCCTGCACCAGCCGTGCACTGCCGTATAGGCAGTTCAGAAAAGCTCCAGCAGGCTAGACGATGATCTACGCTCATTTTCCTCGCGACCGCACATAACCAATGAAAGCCCCTGCCCAAACCCGTCGAATTCGACGGGTTTAGATGCTGCACGGTTTGGGCTTAGCTATTTCGAGCGTCAGATAGGCTAGCCGCCAGCGTGGTAAGTGCCGGAATGCTCCATCGAAGCCCACTGGTCAGTTCACACCCCGAAAACCGGGCCCTTATTCGGCTTTTTTGATAGTGTGCGCACCGGCCTGTATGGCCGTCGTTTTCAATTCAAATTGTTTTAATAAACCTCTCCTATTCTCTATCCCGAGTATAAAAACTGGGAACTGATATCCCGGTTTGGGGTTCCTATGGGGGAATGTTTTGAAAAATGAGGTAGCTATGTCTTTGAAATTGCTCACTCTTTTTTCCGGTTTGGTGTTGCTTTCGCTGACTGCAGGGGCGAATGAGCGGACCGTGTACGGACTCAGTGAAACCGCTCTGATCAAGGATCTGGAGTTGGAAGTGCCGGCCAAGCTGGATACCGGGGCAGTGACTTCGTCACTGAGTGCGCAGAATGTCGAGATGTTCAAGCGTGACGGCCAGGACTGGGTGCGTTTCGAGCTGGCGGTTGAGGGCTCGCAGGAAGGCAAGACGCTGGTCAAGCCGGTGGTGCGGGTCAGTCAGATCAAGCGCCGGGCCGATGATATTCCCGATGAAGACAGCAAGACCTATACCGTTCGACCGGTGATCGAAATGGCTGTGTGCATGGGCGACAGCCTGCAGCATATCGAGGTGAATCTGGCCGACCGTACCGGGTTTGAGTACCCGTTTCTGATGGGCGCTACCGCGTTGCGCGAGTTCAATGCGTTGGTGGCGCCGGATTTGAGTTATCAGGCAGGTAGTCCCAACTGCGCCTGAGAGCTATCCGGCTACCCCGCCAATCCTGACCTATACTTGCCATGACGGGCGCGGTGGCCGCAAGAGTGCTGCTGCGCCTGTTGTCATTGCCTCTACCCGGGCGATGACAGGGGGCCGGCCACAAGCTGGCTGACATGCACGGTCCGGCTTACCGGCCGACCCGCGATGCACCGGTACCCGTGTGGCGCCGGTAGGAGGATTGTCGATGCCTCTGTCGGTTCAGATTCCTTTCACCCGTTTCCTCGATGACCAGGGGCGTGCCCTGGATACCTTGCCGGCCTGGGCCAGCGATGCCGAACTGCTGCGTGGTTTTTATCGGCACATGGTGCTGGTGCGGGCCTTTGACCAGAAATGCATTGCCTTGCAGCGTACCGGCCAGATCGGTACCTACGCTTCGACCCTGGGTCAGGAGGCCGTTGGTACGGCGCTGGGCCAGGCGATGAGCCGTGAGGATGTGCTGGTGCCCTATTATCGCGACACCGCCATTCAGTTGCTGCGCGGTGTCGCCATGCACGAGATCCTGCTGTATTGGGGCGGCGATGAGCGTGGCAGCGCCTGGACCGATCCGGCCTGCGCCGAGGATTTTCCGATTTGTGTGCCGATTGCCACCCAGGCCTGTCATGCCTGCGGGGTGGCGGCGGCGTTTCGTACCCGGCAACAGCACCGGGTCGCGGTTACCACCTGTGGCGATGGCGCCACCAGCAAGGGCGATTTTTTGGAAAGCCTGAACCTGGCCGGTGTCTGGCAGTTGCCGGTGGTGTTCGTGGTCAACAACAACCAGTGGGCGATTTCAGTACCGCGCAGCCTGCAGAGCGCTGCGCCGACGCTGGCGCACAAGGCGCTGGCGGCCGGTATTCCCGGTGAGCAGGTCGATGGCAACGATGTGCTGGCGGTCTATGACCGGGTTCAGGCGGCGATTGAGCGGGCTCGGGCCGGCAAGGGCGCGAGTCTGGTCGAATGCGTGACCTATCGGCTGGGTGACCATACCACCGCCGATGATGCCAGCCGCTATCGCAGTGACGAGGCGCTCAAGGAGGCCTGGCAGCATGAGCCGATCGGCCGTTTCCAGCGTTTTCTGCATGCCCGTGGAGAGTGGGACGAATCCCGCGAGCAGGCCTTGCAGGCTCAGGTCGGGGAGTTGATCGCGGCGGCGGTGGAAACCTATAAGGCGGTGCCGCCCGCGGCGCCGACGGCGGCGTTCGATCATCTGTATGCGCGCTTACCGGCGTTCTATCAGGCCCAGCGTGAGCAGTTGGCGGCCCGTATCGAGGCCCTGGGAGGTGAGTCATGACCGAGACTGGCAAGCTGACCATGGTCGAGGCGATCAACCTGGCTTTGCACCGGGCCATGGCCGACGATCCCGATGTGGTGGTGCTGGGTGAGGATATCGGCATCAATGGCGGGGTGTTCCGGGCCACGGTGGGGTTGCATGAGCGCTTTGGCTTTCGCCGGGTGATGGACACCCCGCTGGCGGAAACCCTGATCACCGGCATCAGCATCGGCATGGCGGCCCAGGGGCTGAAACCGGTGGCCGAGATCCAGTTCATGGGCTTTATCTATGCTGGCATGGAGCAGTTGGTGTCTCACGCCAGCCGGCTACGCAGCCGTACCTGCGGTCGGTTGAGTTGCCCGATGGTGCTGCGCACTCCGCATGGTGCCGGCATCCACGCTCCGGAACATCACGGTGAAAGCACCGAGGCGATGCTGGCGCATGTGCCCGGTTTGCGGGTGGTCATTCCGTCATCGCCCAGGCGCGCTTACGGCCTGCTGCTGGCGGCAATTGCTGATCCTGATCCGGTGATTTTCCTTGAACCCTCGCGGCTTTATCGTTCGGTCCAGCAGGTGGTCGAGGACGATGGTCAGGCCCTGCCGCTGGATACCTGCTTCACCCTGCGCGAAGGGGCGGATCTGACGCTGGTGAGCTGGGGCGCGGCGTTGAAAGAAACCCTGGAAGCCGCCGCGCGGCTGGCCGAGGAGGGCATTGACTGCGAGGTAATCGATGTTGCCACGCTCAAGCCGCTGGATGCCGATACCCTGGCGGCTTCGGTCAGCAAGACCGGGCGCTGCGTGGTGGTGCATGAGGCGGCGGCCTCCTTTGGTCCGGGGGCCGAGATAGTCACGCTGCTGCAGGAGCGCGCTTTCTATGAACTGCAGGCGCCGGTACACCGGGTAACCGGCTATGACTGCGTGATTCCCTATGCCCGGCGGGAAATGGCCTGGCTGCCGGACGTGGAGAGCATCTGCCGGGCGGCCCATGAGGTAATGCAAGGGGGTGAGGCATGAAAACCTTCCGGCTGCCCGATCTGGGCGAAGGCTTGCAGGAGGCGGAAATCGTCGAGTGGCACGTCAAGGCGGGTGATAGCGTGGCGGTCGATCAGTTGCTGGTGTCGGTGGAAACCGCCAAGGCGATTGTCGAGGTGCCCTCGCCGCAGGCCGGGGTGATTAGCCGCTGTTATGGCGAGCCGGGTGACCTGCTGCACGTTGGCGAACCATTGGTGACGTTCGAGGGCGTAGGGGATGACAGCGGTACGGTGGTCGGCAAGCTGGGCCCGGCCAGTGGTGACAGTGATCTGGCCAGTGATGACTTTCATATCGGCGCGTCCCCCAGCACTCGCGAGTTTCAGCCGGCCAGGGCGGCTCCGGCGGTGCGCCGCCTGGCACAGGAGCTGAAGGTTGATTTGAGCGGGCTCAGTGGCAGTGGCGCGGGCGGGCTGGTGACCGAGCAGGATGTGCGCCAGGCCGCTGGCAAGGGGGCGGGCGAGGCGCTGCGCAGTGTGCGCCGGACCATGGCCAAGAACATGTCACGCGCGCATGCCGAGGTGGTGCCGGTAATGATCGTCGAGGATGCCGATCTGCATCGGTGGCCGGGTGGTGCACGCGATCCAATGCTGCGTCTGGCGCGGGCCATTGCCCATGCCTGCACTCAGGAGCCGGCGCTCAATGCCGCTTTCGATGGCCGACGGTTGACGCTGGAACGCCATGCCCAGGTTGATCTGGGCGTGGCGGTGGATACTCCGGATGGGCTGTTCGTGCCGGTATTGCGTGATGTTGCCCGGCGCAGCCCGGACGATCTGCGCGAAGGCCTGGCGCGGCTGCGCCGGGACGTGGCCAACCGCTCGATTCCGCCCCAGGAGCTGATGGGCGCGACTATCACCCTGTCCAATTTCGGCACCCTGTTTGGGCGCTACGCCAACCCGATCGTCGTGCCGCCGCAGGTGGCGATCATTGGCGCTGGAGTGATTCGCGATGCGGTGGTGGCCTGGCAGGGGCAGCCAGCGGTGCACCCGCTGTTGCCGTTGTCGCTGACCTTCGACCATCGGGCGGTGACCGGCGGCGAGGCGGCGCGCTTTCTCAAGGCACTGGTGGCGGACCTGGAAAAGCCGGACTGAGCCTGGCTGGTTGGCCCGTAACGGATGAGGCTGTCGGGGTAACTTGATCGGGATCAAAACCCGCTCTCTCGGCTACCCCTACACTGGCAGCCTTATGCCATGATGGAGCCAGCCATGCCGGGCTTACAACGGATGCCATTGCGCTACAAGTTCTGGGCGGTCAACGCGCTGGCGCTGCTGTGCGTGCTGATTCTGGTGCTGGTGGCCATGACGCTGGAGCAGCGCAGCGTCAATCAGGCCCGTCAGGAACAGGCCCGGGATCTGTTGCGCATCTGGCATGGCGCCGATCCCGGCGAATTGTCCGGCCCTTTGCAGCCGCTGGTGATTGAGCCTGATGAACAGGATCCGCAACTGCGGCAACTGGCGCAAAGTGCCAACAGCGAGCCGCGCTGGGTGCCTGTCAGCGGCTCGATGTTGTGGGGTGAAGAGCAACTGATCGGGGCCTGGACTTTGTACCAGCCGGACGCCCAGGTCCTGGCAGTGCAGGTTCGGGGCAAGAGCTTTCAGCAGATTTTCACCCAGCGTGCCGGGCTATATGCCCTGGCGGTATTTCTGCTGATGCTGGCAGTGCTGGCCGGCTCGCAGTTGCTGATTCGTTTCATCGAAGGTCATCAGCGACAACTGCGGCACATGGCCCACTATGACGGGCTGACCGGGCTGCCCAACCGGGTGCTGGCGATGAACCGCCTGCAGCATGCGTTGGAGCGGATCAAACGCCGTGGTGGACATCTGGCGGTGGTGTTTATCGACCTGGATCGGTTCAAGACCATCAATGACAGCTACGGCCACGGCTTTGGCGATGCGGTGCTGCAGGCGGTGGCCGAGCGCCTGCAGTCACGTTGCCGTGAAGAAGACACCCTGTCACGTCTCGGCGGTGACGAGTTCCTGCTGATTCTCGAGTCGTTGTCGTCGCCCTGGCAGGCCAGCCAGGTGGCGCGCGACCTGTTGAGCCTGCTTGAACGCCCGTTGCTGCTGGCCGATGAGCGCGAAGTGTATGTCAGTGCCAGCCTGGGCATTGCTTTGTTTCCCGGTGACGGGCTGGATGCCACCGAACTGGTGCGCAATGCCGATGCGGCAATGTTCCGGGCCAAGTCCCGGGGGCGCAATACCTACAGTCACTACCTGCCATGCCTGACCGAGCAGGCGCGCGAGCGGTTCGAGCTGGAGCGGGCGTTGCGCACGGCGCTGGCCAACGGCGAGCTAAGCCTCAACTACCAGCCACTGGTCAGCCTTGAGCACGGCCAGGGGCTGGGTGCTGAGGTCCTGTTGAGCTGGCATAGCCCCAGCCATGGCCAGGTGCCGCCCGCGCGCTTCATTCCCCTGGCCGAAGACAGTGGCCTGATCGTCCCCATTGGCAGCTGGGTGCTGAATCAGGCCTGCCAGCAGGCCCAGCAGTGGCGCAGCCAGGGGCTGGAGCTGGAGACGCTGGCAGTTAACCTGTCGCCAGTGCAGTTTCTGCATCAGGATATCGTTGCGCTGGTCGGTGCGGCACTGGAAAACAGCGGCCTGCCCGCGCAGCATCTGGAGCTGGAGATCACCGAAGGGGCGCTGATGCACCACAGTGTCCAGGCCGAGCAGACCCTCAAGGCGCTCAAGGCGCTGGGGGTAAGGGTTGCCCTGGATGACTTTGGCACCGGTTACTCGTCACTGGCCTATCTGCGGCGCTTCCCGCTGGACAAGTTGAAGATCGACAAGAGCTTTCTTACTGAGGTACCGGCCAATCAGGGCGACTGCCAGTTGGTGCACACCATCATTGAACTGGCCCACAACCTGGGGCTGCGGGTGCTGGCCGAAGGCATCGAGCGCAGCGAGCAGTGGCACTGGCTGCAAACGCAACACTGCGAACTGGGCCAGGGATTTCTGTTCGCCCGGCCGATGCCGGCAGCGGCCTTCGCCAGCTGGTGGGCGACCCAGTCGCTGTCGGCTACGCCACAGCCGGTGAGCTGAGAGCACACAGGCGATTGCGCCCGGCGGCCTTGGCCCGATACATGCGCTGGTCGGCCAGTTCCAGCAGATCCCGGCGACTCTGGAGCTGGTCGTAGCGGTATTCGGCCAAGCCGATGCTGGCGGTCAGCGGCTGACCATCGGGGCGAAAACCCAGGCCATTGGCCTGTACCCGCTCCAGAGCCTTGCGGGCCTGGGTCATGTCGGTGTCGGGCATGATCAGCAGAAATTCCTCGCCGCCCCAGCGCACCAGACTGTCGGTGCTGCGGACGCTGAGCTGGAGCTGCCGGGTGGCGTTGATCAGGGCCTGGTCGCCGGCTTCGTGGCCGTGCTGGTCGTTCAGCGCCTTGAAGTGATCAAGGTCGATAAAGGCCACCGCCAGGGCGCTGTTGTTACGCTGGGCCGCATCCCAGTGCAGACTGAGAATTTCCTCGCCGCTGCCGCGGGAAAATACCCCGGTCAACGGATCGCGGATCGCCTGACGTACCAGCGCAATCATGAACGCCAACTGGCTGATCCCGGCCAGGCTGGTGACCCCGCCAATCAGCATCAGCAGCCAGAAGGCGCCAGCGAACGACGGCCAGTTCAGGGTGGTCCAGCTCAGGTAGCCGGCAAAGGCCTGGGCCAGCAGCAGTACCAGCGCCATGACCAGATTTTCCGCCAGAGTCAGGGGAAATACCGCCAGCCCGGCCATCAGCACGAAGGGCAGAAAGGCATAACCGGCACCGACGGCGGCGGAGAAACTGCTGAGCTGATAGGCCCCGAGCAAGGTGTGCGAAGCGATATAGAACAGGGTAGGGATAGCGAACAGGATTGCCAGTGCCCGATAGGCGTTGAACAGACTGCCATTGGGCTTGTACAGCCACAGCAGAGCAAAGAAGGCCAGGCACACCAGACCGCGCAGGGCTGCCAGTTTCAGCCACAGGGCCAGCGGAAACACCATAAGATCAATCACGCTCCACAGGGGCGTCAGCACGGCAAACAACAGGGCGAACAGTCGCACCCGGCTGACGATCAGGGTGGCACGGCGCTGGCTCAGCAGCAGTGGTTGACCCAGAGGTGACAGCAACTGGGGAAAGAGACCGGAGGGTAGCTCTTCGGTAAGTAGTTGTCCCAACCGTTGCCGGGTTTTTGCGCTCAGAAATGTCATTGTTATGGGCTGTCCTTGCGTCGAGCTCGGTTGATGAGTGCAGGCATGTGGCCATATTGAACATGAAGCCACGGCACAAAACTCTGATCTGGATCATTTCCGGCAATATCAATGCTGGACAAAATGCCGCATGCGCTCACGCTGTTCAGCAGACTAAACTGCGCCAATGCATATGACCCGAGACAACCGATCTCTGATTGCTGTTTTGCTTGGCTGGTGCCTGTTTTTCAACATGGCTGCCAATTGCCTGCATCACGGCCAGAACACTGCCGCGCTGCTTAATGGGGTGCCGGTAGCGTTTTGCTCGTTGATGGGGCAAGAGCCTTTGGTGCTCAATCTCGGTGATGCCTCAGCGCCCGGCAACCTGGCTTCGCTCCTGGGTTGTCCGCTGTGTGGTGCCGGCAGCGGACCGATGGTGTCCAACCTGTCCGTGGGAGCACTGGCTTTGCCCGGACCGGCGGCCATTGCCCTCTGGCCTGAGCCTGTTTTCAGCCCTGGCCGTGCTACGCGCTGGCCTGCGGCCAACCCCAGGGCTTCTCCCCAGCTCGTCTGATTTTGCCTGATGCCATACCTGCCCCGGCCTTTGCTGGTGGTTCAGGTATGGGCGTTTTCAAACAGACGAGATAACACGATGAAACATGATTACATGCCGGCCGCTGCGGCCGCCTTACTGATGTTATGGGGGCCGACAGGTCAGGCCTGGGCCGGCCAGAACGCCCCACTTGAGCTGGCACCCAGAGTTGTTACTGCGGTTGTGTCGCAGTCGCCACTGATTCAGGTCACCGACCCGGGACTGCCGCGCCAGCCGTTGCCGGCCAGTGATGTTGCCGACTATCTGAAAACCTTTCCGGGATTCGCCGCGATCCGCAGTGGTGGTAGCAATAGTGACCCGGTGCTGCGTGGGCTGTTCGGCTCCAGACTCAAGCTGTTGAATGACGGCGGCGAGATGCTGGGAGCCTGTCCGAGCCGCATGGATTCGCCTTCGTCCTATCTGGCACCGGGCAGCTTCGACCGCCTGACCGTGATCAAGGGGCCGCAGAGTGTACGCTGGGGGCCAGGAGCCTCCGCCGGAACGGTCCTGCTGGAGCGGCTGCCGGAAAGTTTCGATGAGCCGGGTCAGCGGTTGGATACCAGCTTGGTCGCCGGCGGCAATACCCGGCGCGATGCCAGCCTGGACGGCGCCATAGGCAGCCGTGATGGTTACCTGCGTCTGACCGCCAACCGTTCGCGTTCGGGGGATTACCGTGATGGCGACGGCGAGCGGGTGCCTTCGCGCTGGAATAAATGGAATACCGATCTGACCCTGGGCTGGACGCCTGGAGAGGATACCCTGATTGAGTTCATGGTCGGTCGCGGCGACGGTGAGGCACGTTACGCCGGTCGCGGGATGGACGGCGCGCAGTTCCTGCGAGAAAGCCTGGGCACTCGGGTGCAGCACAGTTTTGGCGGCGCTGCTCTGGAGCAAGTGGAACTGCTTTGGTATTACAACAAGGCCGACCATGTGATGGATAACTTCAGCCTGCGCAGCCCCGACCCAAACGCCAGCATGATGCCCATGCGCAACCCGCGCGCCACTCAGGTCGAACGGCGTACCCAGGGGCTGCGCCTAAGCTCTGACTGGGCTTGGGAGTCAATCAGTCTGGTGGCTGGCGCTGATGCTCAGCGCAGTGAGGCTCGGCGCCGCAGCTCGGCGTTCAGCATGGCCGAAGGCTACAGCGACTATCGTCAATTCCCGCTGCTCAGTGATGCTGTGTTCCACCAAGCCGGGTTGTTTGCCGAGCTTACTTTCAGCCCTGGCCAGTCGCAGCGCTGGGTCACCGGAGCCCGGCTGGATCGAAGCGAAGTGCGCGACCAGCGCCGCACCCTGAGCAACCCGATGGGTATGAGCTGGGCTAACCCCAGTGCCGGCAAGACTCGTGGCGACACTCTCCCATCGGGCTTTGTGCGTTATGAGCAGGAGCTGCAGTGGGCCCCGGTGAGCTGGTATGCAGGGCTGGGGCACAGCCAGCGGTTTGCGGATTATTGGGAGCTGTTCTCGGCCAGCACCGGACCGGCACCGGGCGCAGTGCGACAGGCATTCGAAACTGCCGATCCGGAACGAACCACCCAGCTGGATGTTGGCCTGCAGTACCGATCGGCCAGGCTGGAGGCCTGGCTATCGGCCTATCTGGGGCGAATCGACGATTACCTGCTGTTCCGCTATGAACCTCGGGCCAGCGGCCACATCTTTACAGCGGTGAACAATGTCGATGCACGGATCATGGGGGCCGAACTCGGTGCCAGCTGGGTTTTGGCAGAGCCATGGAAAACCGATGCCAGTCTGGCCTGGGCCTGGGGCAAGAACCGCAGTGACGGGCAGCCCCTGGCTCAGATGCCGCCACTGGAAGCGCGCCTGGGGCTGACCTTTGAAGCCCAAAGTTGGAGCGCCGGAGCCCTGTGGCGATTGGTCGCCAGGCAAACCCGCACGGCGCTGAATCAGGGCAATGTGGTTGGCCGTGATCTGGGCGACAGCGCCGGCTTTGGCGTGTTTGCCCTGAATGCGGCCTACCGGCTCAGCCCGGCGTTGCAGCTCAGTGCCGGGATCGACAACCTGTTCGACCAGACCTACAGCGAGCATCTCAATCTGGCGGGCAATGCCGGCTTTGGGTTCCCGGCCGAACCGACCCGGATCAATGAGCCGGGCCGGACCTTGTGGACGCGTCTGGATCTGAGTTTCTAGCTCAGTTCAGCGGCTTAAGGGTCTCGCTGTCGAACTGCTCGTCCAGTGCCGGCGACGACCAACTGCTCCAGCGGCCATCAGGCTCGCGGCTCAACAGCAGTACCATCAGGTTCTGCTGGCGGGCCAGTTCCTGGGCCTGCTCCGGGCCGACCACCATCAGTGCGGTGGCCCAGGCGTCGGCGAGCATGTTCGAGGGATGCAGTACGGTGACCGAGGCCAGTCGATGCTGCACCGGCTGGCCGCTACGCGGATCAATGGTGTGCGAGTAGCGCTGGCCATCATCCTCAAAGAAGTTGCGGTAATCGCCGGAGGTAGCCACCGACAGGTCATGGATCGGCAGGATATGTCGGGCCACTTCGGCCTGGCTGCTGTCCGGCAACTCGACCCCGATGCGCCAGGGCTGGCCGGGCCTGCGTTCGCCCAGGCCAACCAGGTCACCACCGATATTGACCAGATGGTTATCCAGCCCCTGGGCCAGCAGCCAGGCCGAGACCCGGTCAACGCCATAGCCCTTGGCGATGCCGGACAGATCAACGAAATGATCGCTCAGGCGCCGGGCCCGGTGCTGCTGCTGATCCAACTGCAGATGGGTATGGCCGCTCTGGGCCAGGCGGGCGGCCAGCTCATCGGGTTCGGGTATGCGAGAGGGGCGGGCCTCAGGACCAAAACTCCAGAGATTGACCAACGCTCCGACGGTGACGTCGAAGGCTCCGTCACTGGCCTCGGCCACCTGTTGCGCGGCGCTCAGGACCGTCATCAGCTCGGCGGACAGCTCCAGCCATTGACCGACCGGCTGGCGGTTCAGGCGCATCAGCTCGGAGTCATCGCGATAGGTCGACATGCTGGCATCCACGGCCTCCAGCTCGGCCTCTATCCCTTCACGCAGGCGGGCCAGTTCGTCCTTGCCGAGCGAGCCGGGCAGGCTGATCTGGTAAAAGGTGCCAAAGACCTGGCCATCCAGATGCTGGATTTCCGGCTCCCGTGGTTGACAGGCGGCCAGCAGTAGAACCAGTGCCAGCAGCAGGAAGGTGCGAATGCTTGTAGACAAGGCAGTCATCACTGGGCTCCGATCAGAGGAAGATCCACAACAGGAACAGGCCCAGTACCACGCGGTAGATCACGAACGGCTGCATGCCGATCCGCTTGATAAAGGCCAGGAAGTAATGGATGCACAGGTAGGCGCTGATGCCTGAAAGCAGGATGCCGGCCAGCATGAAGGTCCAGTCCACTGGCTCGCCGGACTGGATCAGGCCTTTGCCCTCCAGACCGCAGGCCAGCACGATCACCGGGATCGACAGCAGGAACGAAAAGCGCGCGGCCGCCTCGCGGCTCAAGCCCAGCATCAGCGCGGCGGTCATCGTGATGCCCGAGCGTGAGGTGCCGGGGAACAGGGCGATGGCCTGGGCGATACCGATCAACAGTACGTCTTTCCAGCGCATCTGGCTGACTTCGCGCTCACCCTTGTGGCGCCAGTCGGCCCAGCCCAGCAGCAGGCCGAAGCTGATCAGGCCAACCGCAATCCAGATCGGCGAGCGCAATACGGTTTCGATGGTGTCCTTGAAGGCCAGCCCGGCCAGCCCGACCGGGATGGTACCGAGGATGACCGCCCAGGCCAGCCGGGCGTCGGCGTCCAGTTGCCGGGTCGCCAGCGAGCGGACCCAGCTCTGGGTCATATTGATCAGATCGGCCCGGAAGTAGATCAGCACGGCGGCCAGACTGCCCAGGTGCAGGGCCACATCGAAGGCCAGGCCCTGGTCGGGCCAGTCGGTCAGTACCGGGACCAGAATCAGGTGCGCCGAACTGGAAATCGGCAGAAACTCGGTGAGGCCCTGGACAATCGCCAGGATGATGACTTGCAGCCAATCCATCAGAAAAATTCCGTTACTCAATTGAAGCAGGGCGTAAGTAGAACATGCCCGGTCCGGGAGCGCGAGTCCTGGACCGGGGTTCGTTCAGCACGGATTCAGCCTGGGCCTCAGCTCGGGCTGGGCAGGCCGAGAATGGCGGTGGCGATACCGAAGTACACCAGTACCCCGCTGGCGTCGGCAATGGTGGTTACCAGGGGTGCCGAGGCGGTGGCCGGGTCAAGGTTCAGGCGGTTGAGCAAGAACGGCAGGCTCATGCCAATCAGGCTGCCGATCATAACGATCACCAGCATGCTCAGCGCTACGACCAAAGCGATATCGGGGCCGCCGCGCAGCCAGCCGAGACTGGCGATCGCCAGCCCCATGGTCAGCCCCAGAGCCCCGGCTACCAGCAACTCCTTGCCAAGCAGCCAGCCCCAATCGCGGAAGCGCACATCGCCAACGGCCAGACCGCGCACCATCAGGGTGGCGGCCTGGGCACCAGCATTACCACCGCTGCCCATCAGCAGGGGAAAGAAGAATACCAACACGATATAGGCTGAGATGGTGTCTTCAAAATAAGCGATACCGGCGCCGGAGAAAATGTTGGCGAAAGCCAACAGCACCAGCCAGCCGACCCGCTTGCGGTACAGGGTCAGCAGGCTGGCGCTGCGCAGGCCGCCTTCCAGCTTGCCGATGGTCGCACCCTTGTGCATGTCTTCGGTGGCTTCGGCCTCGGCCACGTCCATCGCATCATCATAGGTAACAATACCGACCAGCCGGTCGCCGCCGTTGGTGATCGGCAGGGCCAGAATGTCATAGCGGGCGATCAGCTTGGCCACTTCCTCCTGCGGCGTGTCGACGCTGGCCGACACCACCTCATGGGTCATCAGTTCCTCGATTCGGCGATGCGGTGGCGCCAGGATCAACTCGCGCAGCGACAGGGTGCCGGCGATGCGCTGCTGCTCATCGAGTACATAGATTTGATAGATGGTCTCGGCATCCGGTGCGGTCAGACGGATCTGGTCCAGCGCTTCGCGGGCGGTCAGATCGGCCGGGACCACCACGTAGTCGCTGGTCATGATCGCCCCGGCAGTGCCTTCGGCATAGCTGGCCAGGCGCCGCAGGTCCTCGCGCTCCTCCTTGGCCATGCCACGCAGAATGGCATCCTGGCGCGCCTGCTCCAGCAGGTTGAACAGGTCGGCGCCTTCGTCGGCGTTCATGTGCGCGAGCAGTTGCCCGAGCTGCAGATCGTCGAGGTCTTTGGCTATCTCAAGCTGCTCTTCCGGCTCGAGATAGCCAAAGACGTCGGCACGCTCGTCCATCGGCAGATAGGTCAGCAATTGCTGAGCGCTGGCGGCACCTTCCTGGCGGACGAATTCAGCCAGGTCAGCGGGCTGCAGTTCGTTGAGGATGTGACGGATACCATCACGGTCTTGGCGCACCATGGCGGCGCGCAGGGCATCGGCGAGAATGTTGTAGCTCATGGGTAACTCCTTTTAGCGCGTGCCGGCCAGTGCACGCAGGAGTTACCGGGGGATTACCGGCAGCAGGCTCCAGACGCGAACAGGCAGGCCGCGCGAACGCTGTGGTTCGGGGTACTGTGTTCAGTTGTCAAGCATCTACTGGGAAGGTCCATAATGGCCTCATGATTTCGCCGGCAAATTGCGGCGCGTGGAAGTTAAAGGATCGGTACCCGTAGGTCAAGTCATGACCTGAAAAGTTCATCAAGCCGACAGCATCTGTTCAGGTTGCCGGCAAATAGCGCAGCAGCAGGGCGAAGGCCGGATCCAGCTGCGGCGGGCAGGGGATCTGCACCTCATGGCCATTGCCCGGCGCTACCTCAATGGCCTGGCCTTGGGTGTTGCGCAGCGTCTCCAGGGTAAAGCTGAGATTGCCGGACGGGGTCATCAGCTCCAGTTGGTCGCCCAACTGGAAGCGGTTCTTGACCGCCACCTGCAGCCAGTCGCCATCGCGTCGCAGGGCTTCGCCGACAAACTGGTGGCGGGTCATGCGCGAGGCTCCATGCTCATAGTTCTGGTATACCCCCGGTGGATGCCTGCGGTAGAAACCTTCGGTGTAACCCCGGTTGGACAGGCTCTCCAGATCATCCATCAACGCCAGGTCGAAGGGCTTGCCGGCCACCGCATCGTCGATCGCCTTGCGATAGGCCTGCACGGTGCGGGCAACATAGAAATGGGTCTTGGTCCGGCCTTCGATCTTCAGCGAGTCGATGCCCATCTCGACAAACCGCTGCACATGCTGCACGGCGCGCAGGTCCTTGGAGTTCATGATGTAGGTGCCGTGCTCATCCTCTTCGATGGCCATCGGCTCATCCGGCTTGCCGGTCTGGGTGATGATGTGGGCGCCGCGCGCTGGCTGATAATTGCCCTCGGCGGTTTCCTCGGCCGGCTTGACCTCGTACTGCCAGCGGCAGGCATTGGTGCAGGCGCCCTGGTTGGCGTCGCGGTGATTAAAGTAGCCGGACAGCAGGCAGCGCCCGGAGTAGGCGATACACAGTGCGCCGTGGACGAACACCTCCAGCCCGACATCCGGGCATTTCTCACGGATCTCGGCGACTTCGTCCAGCGACAGCTCGCGTGACAGGATGACCCGTTCGATGCCCTGATCCTGCCAGAACTTCACCGTGGCCCAGTTCACGGCATTGGCCTGCACCGACAGGTGGACCGGCAGCTCGGGCCAGCGCTCGCGCACCAGCATGATCAGCCCAGGGTCGGACATGATCAGCGCATCCGGGCCCATCGCTACCACCGGTTCCAGATCCCGCAGATAGGTGGCCACCTTGCTGTTGTGCGCAGCGATGTTGCTGGCCAGGTAGAAACGCTTGCCCAGTGCCTGGGCTTCGCCAATTGCCGCAGCCATGACTTCGGGATCGTGAAAGTCGTTCTCGCGCACGCGCAGACTGTAACGCGGCTGGCCGGCGTAGACCGCATCGGCGCCGTAGGCGAAGGCATAGCGCATGGCCTGCAGGGTGCCGGCCGGGGCCAGCAGTTCGGGGGTCTGGGGCATGGTGAGAATTCCTGTGTTCAAGACAAGATTGCGGCGCAGCATAGCCAGGCGTGCGGTACCCGGCATTGACCGAGATCATCGCTGCGGCCTATGGCCTGGCAACAGCCGGGCTAATGGGCATGACCGGAAGGGGAGCAACATGGCATCGTGGGACTACAAGAAAGCGCGTTATCAACAAGAACAAGGAGGCATCCGATGCGCTGGAAACACCGTCCAGAAGGCTCGAACTGGGGTGAGTTTGGCCCCGATGACGAACTCGGCCGGCTCAACCTGCTGACCCCGGACAAGGTCTTGCAGGGTGTGGCCGAGGTGCGCGAAGGGCGCAGCTTCTGCCTGAGCCTGCCGCTCGACTATCCCGGCGGCAACGCGCTCAACCGCCTGCGTCATCCACCCCGGCGCTTTACCTCTGGGCGTGGCGACAAGCTCAATTACAACTTCGAATTGCAGCGCATCAACCCGGCGTTCACCGATGTGGTCAGCGATGATGCGGTGCTGCTGTATACCCAGTATTCAACCCAGTGGGATGCGCTGTCGCATGTCGGTGCGCTGTTCGATGCCGACGGTGATGGTGTGGCTGAGCCGCTGTATTACAACGGCTGGCGCGCCGGCGAGCATATTCGTGGGCCGGCTGGGCATGAGGATGCACTGGAAGGGGTGAATGCCGAGCGTCTCGGCATCGAGAAAATGGCCGAAACCGCGGTCAGTGGCCGGGCGTTGCTGATCGATCTGCAGAAACACTGTGGCCACGAGCGGGTACTGGTCGATCATGCCCGCCTGCAGCAGATCATGCAGGCCGATGGTGTAATGGTCGAGCCGGGCGATATGGTTTGCCTGTATACCGGCTTTGCCGATGTGGTGCTGGGCATGGGCAAGCAGCCGGACGCCAAGACCCTGGAAAACAGCTGCGCGGTGCTCGATGGCCGCGATCCAGCGCTGTTGCAGTGGATCAGCGACAGTGGTCTGAGTGTGCTGATTGCCGACAACTACGCGGTCGAGGCCTACCCGGCGCGCGATGGCGGCAGTTGCTGCGCAGCCTTGCCGCTGCATGAGCACTGCCTGTTCAAGCTGGGTATCCATCTGGGCGAGCTGTGGTATCTGACCGAGCTGGCGCATTACCTGCGCCAGTCCGGCCGTTATCGTTTCCTGCTCAGCGCACCGCCACTGCGCTTGCCCGGCGCGGTTGGCTCGCCGGTGTCACCAGTGGCGCTGGTCTGAGCCGCCGGGTGGTTTGGTCGTCACTGACCTGGAAACTGTCGGACAACTGATTCAGGCGCTCGGCGGTTTCCCGGACCTGGGCTGAGCTGCTGCGCAGTGTGCGGATTACCCGGGCCATCGAGCTGCTGGTCTGGGCGACCCGGTCGGCCTGGCGACCGTGCTCCTTGCTGTGGCTGTCCATCAGGGCGATCACCTCGAACAGCTCCTCGACGTTGCGATAGAGCAGGTCGTTGTCATCCGAGGCGGTGCTGGCCTCCTGCAGTTGCAGATCGACATCGGCCACGCCCTGTTCCATCAGATTGACCGCCTCGCGGGTGGCTTCGTGGATGGCGTTGATGCCCTGGCTGATTTCCGCCGCGGCATGGGCGGTGCGGGCCGCCAGGGCTCGTACCTCGTCGGCGACCACGGCAAACCCCCGGCCATGCTCACCGGCTCGGGCGGCCTCAATCGCGGCATTCAGGGCCAACAGGTTAGTCTGGCTGGTGATATCGGTGATCAGCGAAACCCGGCCGGCGATGTCGGCCGAGCGCTGGTCCAGCACCTGCACGCTGTTGGCCGAGGTTGCGACGATATCGCGGATCTTGCGGGTGCCACTGCTCAGAGTGTCGAGGCGCTGGCGCGCCGAGTCGACCACGCTGGCCATGTTGGTTTTCATCTGCGCGGCGGTTTGCGAGGCATCGTCGAGCGTCTGCAACTGGGTTTCGATCATCCGCAACATCTGCTGGATATCGCCGGTGACGGTCTCGGCGGTAGTGCTGGCCTGCTCATTGCGTGCGAGCATTTGTTCGCTGTTGCGCAGGGCATGGCGGCTGGCGCGCTTGACCCGACCGACGATGGTGTCGAGGTTGTCGATGAAGCTGTTGACCCAGCGTCCCAGTTCGCCGGTCTCGTCCGCCACCAGACGGCTGGTGTCCATACGTTGGCTGAGGTTGCCTTCGCCCTCGGCGATGGTGCGGATGATTTCGGTCATCCGGCCCATGCGTCGGGCCAGCCGGCGGGTGCCACGTTGCCAGAACCAGAGTGCTGAGGCGCCCATCGCCAGCGCATTGCCGGCTATGGCGAGCAGTGGCCCGGCGTCAGACAGGGCCAGTGTGGCTTGAGTGCCGGCGAGCAGCAGCAGAATCAGCAGGAACTGACGCATCAGTGTGTAGCTGAGCGAGCGGTAGCGATACACCTCTTGCAGGTCGGCCTCGCACATCATGCCCCAGCGATCGGGCGAGCCCGGCAGACTGAAGGTCACCCCCTTGCCGATCACCGGAATATGCCGGTAGTCGGAGTAACCGGGGTAGGTAACGAACAGGTTGCTGCCGTTGCGGATGGTTTCCCGCACGCCGGGGTGCAACTGGCCGGTAGCCGGATCGGTGAAGCGAATTTCGAACTCGGTATGTGCGTTGACCCGTACCGTCCCCCAGGCGGTGCGGATACCGTCCTTGAGGTTGTCGCCGTGGCTGAAGGTGCTGTCTTCAAAGCGCGAGCGCGACAGCGCCCGGCCTGGCTCAATGCCAGGGTTGAAACGCGACTCGACCATGAAGATGTAGTTGTCGCCGGACTCGGGATAAATGTGTCCGGCTTCGCGCTGGATCAGATCGCCGAGCACGTCGTTGGGCACCCGGGCGCAAAGGCAGCCGCCCTGGAGCAGCGGCAGAAAGAACATCAGGGTCACGGCATCATGAAAGCTGGAGCTGGATGGTCCCAGCGCCAGGGTCCGTGGGTCGATATACGGGCCGTGCAGCAGGCGCTGACGCAGCCCGGTCTGTACCGCACGTGGGTCCAGCGCCGCCGGCAGGTCGTTAGCGCTGCTGTAGAGCGCCTGACCCTGGGCGTCGAGCACGAACAGCTCATTGGCATCCGGCAGCTTTTCGCTCAACTGGCGCAGTTGCTGGGTGTCGATCTGTTCGGGCTCGGCCAGCAGGGCTTCGGCAATGCCTTGCAGCCCCGACCACTGGTTTTCACACCATTGCTGCAGCAGCCGGACCCGAGTGCTGGCAATGCTTTCGAAGATCTCTTCGAGCTGGGCATAACGGTTGTTATTGAGGCGGCAAGCCCAGCCCATGGCCAGTTTGCCGCTGCTGCCGGTCCAGGGCAGCCAGTGGCGTTCGGCTGCACTCAGGCTCATTGAATGGCTACGTAAAGACATCAGGTACCCCCATACCCTTTTCTTGAACCGGTCACCAAGCAATAAGCGCACCAAAATGGCACGTAATGGCTAGATGCCCTTACTGGCAGGGAGCTGATGAATTAGAGGTTTTTTACAGGGTGCGCATATCTGGTGCGCATAAAAAGAAACAGGGCGCATTGCGCCCTGTTTTAGTGCGTGCATGTCAGGCGGCGGGCCTTAACGTTCGATGTGCCAGGGTTAATAGCACCGCCCCGGCGATGCTGGCGAATGACAGGACGAACAACTGCATCTCGCTCAGCGCCAGGAACGGATTGTGCGGCATTGCCAGCAGCAGCCCGCCGAAGATGAACAGCAGGCGTAACGGCCAGTGCAGCAGCCCGCGCTGACTCAGGTCGCCAAGCCATGGCAGGTAACCCTGCAGGCCGCCGGCGACCAACAGAATACCGCCCACCGCGCAACTGATCGCCAGCACAATATCGCTGCCATCGCCCTGCAGCAGCAGCGCCGGTTCCAGTACGAAGAAGAACGGGATGAAGTAGATGATGCTGCCCATCTGCATTGACACGAAGCTGGTCTTCATCGGGCTGGAGCCAGCCACCGAGGCAGCGGCGAAGGCACCGATCGCCACCGGCGGGGTGATGAAACTGAGCATGCCCCAGTAGAGGATGAACATGTGCACCGCCATCGGGTTCATCCCGCCGTTGATCAGCGCCGGCGCCAGGGCAATGGCCAGGAAAATGTAGGCAGCGGTGACCGGCATGCCGATGCCGAGGATAAAGCTGGTCAGTGCGCCCATCAGCAGCAGCACGAACATATCGCCGCCGGCAATGAACAGCAGGTCGTTGGCGATGGTGCCGGACATCCCCGACACCGCCAGCGCGCCCATGATCAGGCCGACCCCGGCCATCAGCCCGGTCAGCTCGGCAAACAGCGCACCGCAGGACTCGGCAAAGTCCTTGAAGTCCTTCCAGCGCCAGCGGCTGTGTTTGCGCAACTGGTTGATCACGATCAGCAGCGCGGTGGCGTAGAAGGGCGCAATCGCTTCCTGCTTCATGAACAGCAGCATCCAGATCAGGAAGGCGAATACGAAAATGTAGTGCCAGCCCTCCTTGAGGGTGTCGCGCACGCGCGGCAGGTCGATGGCCGGCAGGCCCTTGAGCTTGTTGCGCGCCGAGTAGAAATCGATCTGTACGAACAGGCCGAAGAAATACAGCGCCGAAGGAATCGCCGCGGCCAGGGCGATTTCACCGTAGGGAATGTCCAGGAAGGTCGCCATAACGAACGCGGTGGCGCCCATCACCGGTGGCATCAGTACCCCGCCGGTCGAGGCGCAGGTTTCCACCCCGGCGGCATAGGGCTTGGAGAAGCCGACCTTGCGCATCGCCGGGATCGACAGCGGGCCGGTGGTCAGTACGTTGGTCACCACGCTACCTGACATCGAGCCCATCAGGCCGCTGGAGAAAATCGAAACCTTGGCTGGACCGCCACGGACCTTGCCGAGCAGGGCAAAGGCCAGATCGATGAAGAACTTGCCACCGCCGGTGCGCTGCAGAGCGATGCCGAACAGCAAAAAGCCGATCACCAGATTGGCGAACGCCTGCGAGGGAATGCCGAGCAGACTTTCATCGCTGTTGGTGTGGTAGATCGCCACCAGATCGATTGGGGTCGAGATCCCGGCGAAGCTGTCCGGCAGCTTGCCGGCGAAGATCGGGAAAACCGAAGCCAGAAACACCACCACGAAGATCGGCCAGCCGCCGCAGCGGCGGGTGGCTTCCAGGGCCAGAGCCCACAGCACCAGGCTGACATAGACCACATACTGCGGCGCCGCGTATTCCCAGCCCTCATCGACTGACACCGCCTGATTGGCGATGAAGAAAATGCAGCACAGGCCGCTGGCCAGTGCCATCACCCAATCGTACCAGGGCACCGACTTGATCCGCCGGCCACGCCCAGCCGGGATGGCGATGTAAACCATCGGCAGCATCATTGCCAGCAGGCCGTAGATGTATTCGCCGGTCAGCATGGTGTAACCGGTCAGCGCGCCGAAGTTGAAGATATGGTAGATCGCCAATGCTGCGGTCAATACCGCAACGATGCGCAGCAACAGTCCGGTCAAGGGGTTGCGCAGGGCTTCTTGTTGTTCTGACATGGATACCGCCTCATGATCATGACAAAGGGCGTGGTCGTTAAACCCCGCCCCGTTAACGGGGTTGCCTTAGCGGCGGAAACCGGGATCAAAGCCGGCTTCGGTCAGGGCCTTGGCCCGACGCTGCATCCAGCTCATCTGGAAGTTCTCGGTCTCGCCAGCGGCCAACTGCTCCTGCCAGGCGGCCATCAGTATTTCCTGGCGGCGCAGCAGCGACTGGTTGTGAGCTTCGTATTCGTCGCTCCAGACCCCGGCTTCACGGAAGTAGCGCACCGCGCCTTCGTGGTAGGGCATTACCCAGTCGAACACCTGACGGTCCAGCGCCCAGCCTTCGGCCCCCGGCGCCAGATCCTTGAAGTGGTCGTAGTGCTGATCGATAAACTTGGTCAGCGCGTAGATTTCGTTGGCGTTGCGGCTGGCGTTGGTCACCAGGATCGGCAGCGCGTAACCGCCACCATGCCAGGGGTTGGCCTCGGACACACCGGCGCCACGGGTCTCGATCTGCGGGGTGTAGTAAGGAATCACCTGCTGCGCCCGAGCCCAGGCAGCCTTGTCGGTCTCGGTTTCGTTGGGCATGTGCAGCCAGCTGATGCCACGCGGACTGGCGGCGATGCGCTCCATCAGCGGGGTGCGGGTAGACATCGGCATAACGTCGGCGTGGCCGTTGATCAGCATCTCGATCGCCTCGTTGGTCCCGGCCGCATCAACCCGGCGCACGTCCTGCCAGCTCAGGCCGGCATAGGCGAGGATGGCGCTGGTGATCATGTTGATCGAGTCAGCACCGCGAATGAAGATGATGCGCTGGTTACGCAGCTCGGAAGGCAAGGTCAGGCCAGTATCGGCCGCGGCAGCCAGGCCAAAACTCTGGGTGCCCTGGGACGCCAGCACCATGCGGATCGGCTGCGGGCCCCAGTCGGGTTTGTTGAACAGGAAGATGCCTTCCTGGCCGAAATAGCTGGCGATGCCGCACAGACAGTAATCGGCTCGACCGGTTTTCAGCGGGATCATCCGTGACACATCGTTGCGACCGGGGAGAATGCGGATATTGCTGCCGACCTCGTGCTTGAGCATGCCACCGAGAGCGGCAGCCTGGGCGTAACCGGCAGCGCCGGTGCCATAGGCGGTCCAGACCATGACGCGGGGCAGATCGGAATGCTCCGAAGCCGCCGCCGGTAAACCGAGCGTCAGAGCCAGTGCGCCGACAAAACTACGTAGGCGTGTGCGCATAGTGTGCCTTTCTTATGATTGGTTTCGCTGTGCGAAACATAATTAGTGTCATGTTTCGCTTGTCAGAATAACATTTTACTCAGCATGAGACACATTGCAAAAGGCATTGCGTAAGGAAAGGTTAATTCAGCTTAGTACAGGATCGGCTGGGTTTGAGGGCTAATGCGTAAGATCGAACCGCTCCTGCTTGCCACTGCCTGGGGCTGGTGCACCTGGATTGCCACGGGCCTGCGGCCCTCGCAATGACGGTTGAGGTGGGTGCGTACTCCGTGTTTTCGCAATGACGGTTGAGGTGGGTGCGTACTCCGTGCTTTCGCAATGACGGTTGAGGTGGGTGCGTACTCCGTGCTTTCGTAATGACGGTTGAGGGTGAGGAATACTTCGTGCGTTTCGCAGTGGCAGTTGAGGGTGGGGCGTGCTCTGGGT